>JAEEGL015093592.1_pt1 | contig 47664 bp, 47 predicted proteins | sample 9134231 | NCBI WGS metagenome assembly JAEEGL01 (sample SAMN16246548, study PRJNA631951) | gut metagenome | biome: gut microbiome; feature: rumen; material: fiber-attached | host: Bos | place: Iran: Karaj | collected 2018-10 | reverse complement strand
TAGCAAGCTACCCATTCGACTTGCATGTATTAGGCATGCCGCCAGCGTTAATCCTGAGCCAGGATCAAACTCTCCAAAAAAAATTATTTTTTAGAATTTTAATTCTTTTTGCTCATTCATATTTCTAGTTTATTAAACTATTTGAATTGATCATTGTTTGTAATTCAATTTTACGTTTAATGTTTGTCATATACAGTTTTCAAAGACTCAATTTGTTTTGCACAACAGCGTGTGCCTCTATATAATATCATTTTCTAAAAACATTGTCAACAACAATTTTAACAAATTTATGAATTTTTTTGCAATATTATATATTGCGGATTTATCGAATAAAATAGTCTTAATTTATTCGATTTTTAATGACTTTACCTCATCTTCTGTAAGATGTCTGTATTCGCCAAGTCCTAACGTATCATCCATTTTCAAAGGTCCAAATTCCACTCTTCTTAAATAGGTTACTTTACAGCCTATTGCTTCCATCATTCTTTTTACCTGGTGGAACTTGCCTTCACTAATCACAACATATGCTTCGTTTGATGATAACGGTATGAACTTAGCTTCCTTACATTTGTATCCATCGTCAATAGTAATGCCACCCTCAAACATATTCTTTTTATCTGAAGTTACAATCCCATCATATTTAATATAATATTTCTTATCAACATGATACTTTGGTGCTAGCATCTTATGAGCTAATAGTCCATCATTAGTTATTAATAATAAGCCTTCACTATCCTTATCTAGTCTACCAACAGGAAATAACCCTCTATTCTCATATCCTTCAATTAAATCCATTACAATGGGATCATGTCTATCGTAAGTTGCTGAGATATAACCGTCAGGCTTATTCAACATTAAATAAATCATTTTTTCATAATTTACTGAACTACCTTGAACAATAACCTCGTCATTATCTTCATCAACCTTAAAATCATCATCTCGGATGACATCACCATTAACAATTACGTAACCTTTTCTAATTATTTCTTTTACGTCTTTTCTTGTTCCATACCCAGAATGGGCTAAGAGCTTATCTAATCTCATCATAAATTAATACCTCATTTAATTATATGGCTAATAGAAAGAACAACTTATAAAATAAATAATTATAACAAAAGGCTACCTATAAAATCAAAAGGTGCATTGATACTATAAAATATTGATTCTTTCTTATTTTATTAAAACCTTATTCATTATATCAAAAAATAAAAGGACGCACAACATTAGTGCATCCTTAAAGGAGATAGTAACAATGTGACATTGCTAACTATAACAATTTCTTGTATAACGCAATAACCTCTTCCTTTGTTGTTTCCCTTGGATTACCAGGGAAGCAAGCGTCATCAACTGCTGATTGCGCTAAGAAATCTAAATCTTTTTCTTTTACAATTGCCTTTAAATCTTTTGGTATGCCAACCTTTCGTGCTAATTCATATACGGCATTAACGCATGCCTTTCTAGCATCCTCAATTGACATTTCATCAACACCCTTAACACCTAAAGCTTTTGCAATGTCTCTATACTTTTCACCAGTAGCTGGAGCATTCCACTCCATAATAGTAGGAAGTAAGATTGCATTTGCAACACCATGAGGAGTATCATATAAAGCTCCTAAAGGGTGAGCCATTGAATGTACAAGACCTAAACCGACATTACTAAATCCCATACCAGCAATGTATTGACCTAAAGCCATTTCTTCACGACCCTTTTCAGTATTCAATACTGCCTCAGGTAACCACTTGCCTATAATCTCAATTGCTTTAATATGGAACATGTCTGACAATTCCCATGCACCTTTTGTTATATAACCTTCAATTGCATGTGTTAATGCATCCATTCCTGTTGCAGCTGTTAAGCTCTTTGGCATTGATTCCATCATTTCTGGATCAACGATTGCAACCTGTGGAATATCATGTACGTCAACACATACCATCTTACGGTTTTTCTCTTCATCTGTAATTACATAATTAATTGTTACCTCAGCTGCAGTACCTGCTGTTGTAGGAACTGCAATTGTAGGAACACAAGGATTCTTTGTTGGGGCAACACCTTCTAAAGAAACCACATCCTCAAATTCAGGGTTAGTAATAATAATACCAATTGCCTTAGCAGTATCAATTGATGAACCACCACCAACTGCAATGATTGAATCATTACCAGCCTGCTTGAACATCTTTACCCCGGCTTTAACATTTTCTACAGTTGGATTTGCTTTTACATTAGTATTTAGAGTAAATTTAATATTTGCTCTATCCAAGTAATCTGTTACATGTTGTGCAACTCCAAAAGTAATAAGAGAAGGATCTGTTACAACCATAGGGAACTTTAGCCCTCTTCTTTCTAATTCTGGAACAATATTTTCAATTGCTCCTGCGCCGTGATAAGCTACTTCATTTAAAACGAAACGATTTGCCATATAATCACTCCTTATCAATAATATTAATTTATAATCGCTCTCTACATTCTTAATTATAGCACAATTAAAAATGCTTTGTAAAGAAAAAAGGAATGAGAAAGTCTCATTCCGTATTTTTCTATTCAGTTCTTAATGCAACAACTGGATCCTTCTTAGCAGCACTTCTTGATGGAACAAATCCTGCAATAACAGTTAATAAAACAGAAATTAAAATCATAATTAATGCTGTTAATGGAGTTAAATTAGCTATTGTAGATACTGTACCATTAGATAATCCATTTACTATTAGATTAATTAATAAACATAATAAATATGATATAGCAACACCTAATACACCTGATGTGAAGCCAATAATTAATGTTTCTGCATTGAATAAATGAGATACATCCTTCTTTCTACCACCAAGTGAACGAATAACACCAATTTCTTTAATACGTTCCATTACTGAAACATAAGTAATAATCGCAATCATAACACTTGATACAACAAGTGATAATGCAGTGAATGCAACTAATGCGTAAGTTACAATATTAATCATAGTAGAAATAAGATTAATGATTAAACCAACTGAATCAGTATATTTAATTTCACCTGATGTTAATCTGTCAGTTGAAGCTAAAGTCTTTGTACTAGTCATATTATTATAATAATTATAAGCTAAATCTTCATCAAAATTACCAACAGTAACATCATTAACTGAATTCCAAGCATCCATATAATTAGTTACTTTATCTTTTTCTTCAAAGTTCTTTGGATAAACATTAATTTCATATACAGCATCAGTAATACCTAAATCAAATGCTGTCATACTAGATGTAGCAGTCTTACCACTGAAATAAGATGCTGCAGTTGACTGTAGGTCGCTTGATGCAGTTAAAGCTAATGTTGCAACATGAGTGCCACTTGTCTTTAATGCACCAGAATTATTATATTGCATCCATACAAAGTCCAGGTCATATACACAGCCTTGCTTCTTCATTTGATAATAATAATTTTCAGAAGAATAAGATTCAGCTTTAACATATAAAGGAGTTAAGCTTGAAGAAATCTTTTCATAATATTCTCCAGTATTAAACTCTTCTTCTGTGATTTGTAATGGAGACTGAATAATTGAAGCCTTTGATTCAAATTGACCAGTACTTAAAATATCACTAATCATAATTTGATAATAAGGCTTTAAAGCATCCTTTTGGTTTGCATAAGTTATATATCTTGCAAAATCCTCAGTATAAGCTAAGCCTGAATTAAGACATCCATAAGATACATCATCTTTAATTCTTAAAATACCAGATATCTTTAGAGGAACACCTTTTTCATTAGAAGGATTTTGTAGATAGCTTTCATTTGATACATCTACAGTCTTCCAAGAATCTTGCTTTTCATAATTATATGTAATTGTACCATCTTCATTTACTGAATAAATTAAATTATTAGGATACCAAGTAAAGTTCCTAGAATATATTTCATTAAAGCTAAATTCAGTTTTAGAAGTTACATCTCCATTAGGGAATAAAGATGAAGATACTAAATCATAGAATCCTTTTTGAGAATAATAACCTAATTGAGCTAAAGATAAATCCTCTAATGATTGATCCTTATTTAATACTAATAATACTTCATTAGCTTTTTCTGGCCAATGGCCATTATCAATCATGTCATATTGAGATAAAACATAATCCTTATTATTTAATAATTGACTTACTGGAGTAGTAAGACCTGTAATTAATGATGAGAATGGTGCATATTCATAACTATCAGTTAAAAATGAAATAGCTTGTGAATATGTATCTGTTATTGCAGATACAGACATATTTCTATTATAAGAATCATATCCTTGATATTTTTCATATTCAGTAGTACCATTTATTCCTTCTAATTCATCATCAGTTATCAATTTAAAATCAGTATAAATTGATTTTGCAATATCAATACCATAATTAATTGATATATCATTATAATAATCAGTAGGCATTGTTTTTATATATGAAACATAATCATTTGTTATTTCATTTTGATGAACCATATTTAATAATGCAGCTTCATTATTCACTAGCATATCTAATACTTGTCTTGTATATACGATTCCACCAGCTCTTTCAGCTGCACTTTTTACAGCAGATAATGTTGTACCACCAGTTAATAAAGAATAATCGTATGATATTCTTGAAACACTAATTGGGTTACCAGAAAGCATATCATCTTGCATTACCTTAATATAATCATTAACACCTTGAGATACGCCTAAAACTGTAGAAACACCAATAATACCTATAGAACCTGCAATTCCAATCATGAATGTTCTTGCACGTTTAGTCCATAGATTTCTTGCTGAAAGCTTAAATGCAGTCCATAAAGACATCTTAGCCTTTTCTTTAGCATGAAGATTCTTTTGATATTTCTTTCTTTCATTTATATCATCTTCAGGAATAGCTTGTAATCCTTCTTTAACCTTTTCTTCTTCACAAGCCTTAGATAAAGCAACTTCGCTGGCCTCATCTTCTTCACTGAAAGGATTAGAATCATCAATTATTTCGCCATCAATGAACTTAACAATTCTTGTAGAATACTTGTATGCTAAATCAGGATTATGTGTAACCATAATAACTAATTTTTCATTAGATATTTCTTTAATTAAATCCATGATTTGTACTGATGTTTCTGTATCTAATGCACCAGTAGGTTCATCAGCAAGTAAAATATCAGGTTCATTTACTAAAGCACGAGCAATCGCAACTCTTTGACACTGACCGCCAGATAACTGGTTAGGATGCTTTTTATATTGACCTTGAAGACCAACTCTATCTAATGCTTTCTTTGCACGTTCTGTTCTTTCTTGCTTAGAAATACCAGAAATAGTTAATGCAAGTTCAACATTACCTAATACAGTTTGGTGAGGTATCAAATTATAGCTTTGGAAAATGAAACCAATTCTATGATTTCTATAAACGTCCCAATCATGGTCTTTATAATTCTTTGTTGAAACGCCATTGATAACTAAATCACCAGATGTATATTGGTCTAATCCACCAATAATATTTAAGGTTGTTGTCTTTCCGCAACCAGATGGACCTAAAATAGAAACGAATTCGTTTTTTCTAAAATTTAAATTTATTCCTTTTAAGGCCTCAACAGTCATGTCGCCAACATAATAATGTTTTACAATATTTTTTAATTTTAACATGCCCTAATCCTCCCATAAATTGTACATTTCTAATTATACTATACAAAATTAATTTTTTGACAATAAATTGTATAAAACATAATTTCACAAAATTTAATTTTATAAAGTAATAAAAATAAACCAGTGAACAATACACTGGTTTAAAAATCAAATTTTTAGATATCTAAATCGTCGTCAGCAAGAGGATCTTTCTTCTTTGTGTTTTCGTTAATGATTTCTTCAGTTTCTTCATCGAAGAAATGGATCTGATTCATATCAATAACAAGCTTTAAAGGCTGTCCTGGAGCTAAATCGTCTCTTGAGTTAACTGCAGCAATTACAGGGTCACCATCAATATTAGTATAGATGTTTGTTTCAGCACCTAATAATTCTGACATTTCAACTGTAATATCTACAACACCATTTGGCCATGTAGCCATCATTAATTCATTTCTTTCATCATAGATGTTTTCTGGTCTAATACCTAAAATTACATCTCTATTTTCATATCCTAATTCACGAGGGATTCTTAACTTTCCTTCAGGAATTCTTAATACGAAATTACCCTTTGCAGAAACGAATGTTCCATCATCCTTTAATTGACCATGTAAGAAGTTCATTGGAGGTGTACCGATGAATCCACCTACGAATACGTTAGCTGGTGTAGAATAAATTTGTCTTGGAGCACCAACTTGTTGGATTCTACCGTCCTTCATAACAACGATTCTTGATGCCATTGTCATGGCTTCAATTTGGTCATGTGTTACATAAATTGTAGTACCACCTAATCTCTTATGTAACTTAGTTAATTCTCCACGCATTGTTACACGTAGCTTTGCATCTAGGTTAGAAAGTGGTTCGTCTAGTAAGAATACTGGAGCTTGTTGAACAATAGCACGTCCTAAAGCAACACGCTGGTTCTGACCACCTGATAACTGTCTTGGATATCTTGAAAGGAATGGTTCAAGACCTAGGATCTTTGATGCTTCACGAACTCTAATTTGAATATCTTCCTTCTTCATACGACGAATCTGAAGACCGAATGCCATGTTATCATAAACTGTCATATGTGGATATAACGCATAAGACTGGAATACCATCGCAATACCTCTGTCCTTAGGAGATACATCGTTCATTCTTTTTCCATTTATAATTAGATCACCAGATGTAATATCTTCTAGACCTGCAATCATACGAAGTGTAGTTGATTTACCACATCCAGATGGGCCTACTAAAATTATGAATTCCTTATCGTCAATGTGTAAGTTGAAATCAAAAACGGCTTGAACACCATTTGGATAAACCTTATTGACGTTTATTAAATCTACCTGTGCCATTTAATAAATCCTCCTTAAAATAGCTTAACTTTATTATACAATCTTTAATATAAAAAATCAAATGTGCAATATGCACAAAAATCACTTATTAGATACTAATCCATATAATATATAAGTATCTTTAAACTCTCTTAAATCAAATCCTGTTAATTCCTTTAGCTTATTTAACTTATATAGCATTGTATTTCTATGGAATATCAAAACCTTTGCAGCTAAGCTAACATTTAAATTAGCATCTGCAAATCCCATAATAAATGATTCAGTAATACCTGTTCCTTCTAAAATAAAATCTAAGATATATTTCTTATCCTCTAATGGAGGATTTTTTAATAATGCAGTTTTTATATCATAGCATCCAATAGGAATGCCCTTTAATAATATTTTAGCAATTTCTATTTCTTCATTTAATCTTCTTTCAAAAGAATCAAGTGATGTATATGCATATAAAGGAAACATCATATCATTACTTAATGTATCTAATGAGGATTTAATTGCTTCCTTATCATTATAATTATGGAAGATAATTAAATATTCATTATCTTCTTTTATCTTAAGTTCTTCATGAGTTAAATCCTTTAAAACTCTTAAAATAATATCCTCAACAGGATATGTTTTTCTTATAAGAGTAAAAAGCATATAAATCCCCCCTTATATTACTGTATAATCATCGTCATTATCGTTTGTATCTTTATTAGATGTTACTTGATCATTAATATCAGCATCAATAGCGTCATCATGATTACTATAATCGTTATAAGTATCTTGGTTATTCATTCTATTAATATAATCATTAATATTATTAGGATCAATATTATTTTCCATAAAATAATTAGTTAATCTCTTATCAATTAAATTAGTTTTACCTATATAGTCAACAAGACTTCTACCTGTAAAAATAGATATAATACCAGAAACTAAAATTAAAGGACCTCCAATAATACCATAAAGTAATAGAGTACCTAAAAGCTCTCTTAATAATAAATTCTTTATAGTAACCTTAGATAATTCATTATCATTTCTAACAACCTTTAATCCTAATGCAAATCTACCAATAGTTTGCTTCTCCCAAAACATTGGAATTAAGATGAAATATGTAGGAATTAGGATTACTTGAATGCACATATCAATTATATGATTAACTAAGAAATATTTACCAAAAGTTTCAAATGATTGCATTAATGCATCATAATTACTATTTGTATTAGATGCATAATAATTAGATAATGCTTCTAAAAAATTAGATTGAGCATTACTATAATCTGTAGCAAATGATGGAATATTTAGCATATAATATGCAGCAATTGAAAGTAATGAAGTTACTAAAGACAAAATAAAGAAATCAATTATAAAAGCTAATAATCTTTTAGAACTTGTTGCCTTCATTCTTACTTCTTTCCTCCCAATATTCCTTTAGTACATCTCTTACCTCTAATCCATACATAGCTAAATCAAGATCTGATGATGCATCAATAACTATATCATTAGAGTTTTCAACAGCCCAATCAACCATTTCTTCAAAGTTAAATGTACCTTCGTAATGCTTTGCCTTTCCTTCATGAGGATTTGTTGTAGGATTCTTTGGTAAATAAACAGTACAGCAATCCTGGAATGGCTTTATAGATAAATCATAGCAATCAATCTTTTTTGAAATAGATATAATATCTTGCTTATCGAATGTTACAAGTGGTCTTAAAACTGGAATGTTTGTAACAGAATTAATACAGTACATAGAGCCTAATGTTTGTGATGCAACCTGTCCTACAGATTCACCATTAATTAAGCATAAGCATTTTTGCTTTTCAGCCATTTTAGTCGCAATTCTATACATCATTCTTCTCATAATAGTTATAATATATGAATCATCTACATATTCTAAAATAGCTTGATGTAATTCTTTAAAAGGAATCATATGTACCATAATCTTATTATTAGGTGCATATAATGCCATCTTTTTAACTAAATCAACAACCTTTTGTGCAGATTCAATTGAAGTTAATGGTGTTGATTCAAAGTGGATTGCTTCAATTTGAATTCCCTGCTTCATTGCCATATATCCAGCAACAGGAGAATCAATTCCACCTGATAGCATTAATAATCCCTTTCCTGCAATACCTACTGGGTATCCACCCATAGCTCTTATTGTAGTATTGTATAAATAGCACTTCCCTCCTCTAACCTCTAAGAAAAGCTCTACTTCTGGATTATGAACATCAACTTTCAATAAATTATGATGTGATAAAACATATCCTGAAACAATTTTTGTAATTTCCATTGAATGTAGTGGATATTGCTTATTTGCACGCTTTGTATCCACCTTAAAGGTAACTGGCTTATCTGAAACAACTTCTTGCATTAACTGTAATGCAGTAGTCTTAATTGTTTCGATATCATCATTACATTCAACTACTAAAGAATAACTTGAAAGACCTGATACTCTATCTAATCTTTCTAAGACTAAATTGTGATCAACGCCATTTAAATGAATAAATATTCTATCATGAGTGTGTTCAACTAAAATACCATCTAATCCTTCCATCTTCTTATCTACTAATTTAAATAGTGATCTTAAGAATGTATTTTGATTTTTTCCTTTTAAAGTTAAATCTCCAAATCTAACTAATATCTCGTTGTATATCATTATGAACCTCCGTATACAAAAACAATTATACCATTTTTAAAATAAGAAAAAAAGCGTTATGAACATAACGCCTTATTATCTAACTCTTATATTATAATATAACCTAAAAAAATTATCATTGACAAGGAACAATGAATTTGATAAAATATTTGAGCGTGGGTAAAAGTAGCATCCATGAATAAATAGTAAATATCTTGAAGCACATTAGCTTAGCTAGTAACCTTAGCTACTTCTGGTGAACGTTTAATTCAAGATATCCTATGAGGTCAAGGAACGACATTTTTACTCCCCAAAAAAATTTTTATATAGGAGGACATTAGAAATGTCAAGATTTACAGGTTCAACTTGGAAGGTTTCTCGTAGATTAGGTTATTCTATTTCTGAAACTGGTAAAGAATTAATCAAGAGAAACTATGCTCCAGGACAGCATGGTGCCAAGAGAGGCAAATTAAAGGAATATGGTGCACAGCAGGCTGAAAAGCAAAAGGTAAGATATACATATGGTATGTCTGAAAAGCAATTCACTAAGGTTTTCGCTGAAGCAGCTAAGATGGAAGGTAAGACAGGTGTTAACTTCTTAAAGTTATTAGAATGCCGTCTTGATAACCTAGTTTATAGATTAGGTTTCGCTTCTACTAGAGCTCAAGCTAGACAGTTAGTTAACCATGGCCACATCGTAGTTGATGGCAAGAAGGTAGATATCGCTTCTTATAGAGTTAAGCCAGGCCAGACTATTGCTATGAAGGAAGCTTCAAAGGATTTAGTTGTTGTTAAGGCTGCATTAGAAGCTAAGGTTGCTCGTCCAGCTTATGTTTCTTTCGATGCTGACAAGAATGTTGGTTCTTTAGTAAGAATTCCTGAAAGAGATGAATTCTTAACTGACATCAACGAACAGTTAATTGTCGAATTCTACAACAGAGCTTAATTATATTAAGTCAATTAAGGATACCGAATTGGTATCCTTTTTTTGTTATTAAAAAAAATAAATGCGTGTCTTAACGCATTTACTTAAGAGTCTATTCTTCTAATAAGAATGTATAATATAAATCTAAATAAAATAATTCTCTATAATAATCTAATTGCCCAACCTTATTTTGGAAATAAGGTAAAACAGATATATATGGATAACATTTAGTTAATCCTGGCTTCATAAATAAAGGAACCTTATATGCACCAGGAGCACCAAAACTCCAGTCAATAACATACTCTTCATTCCAAGAAACAAATGTTTCATATTCTTCTTCTGTTAAATATGATTTATAAAAATCTAGGAATATAGTTGTTGTACCAGTATTTTCCATATCCTTTTCCATATTAATTCTTGATATACTAGCAGTAACGCCAACAACACTTGTACCAGCTAAATTTTCTATTGTTCCATATTTACCAATAGACTGTAGCATTGTTGCAAATGCGTGACCTATTGTTACAAATGAATCATTATAATTATTTGAAACATATTCCTTAAATGTATCATAAGTTAATTCTTTTGTTGGTAGCTGAACATTATTAATATATATATATTCATCACCTTTAGTATATGAAATATCAATATAAAGCATTTTAAATCTTTCCATTCTACTTAATGTAAAAATAGAATTCTTATTTAAATGATAATATTTAGAATATGTATCACTTTCAGATGTTATATCTGATGGTATTTCATTATTAGAGCCAGAAAGACCAGTTAATACATATTCATTCATAAATGAAGTTTGTAATATACATTCATATGTATCTTCACTTTCTGCAAAATAATATACTTTTCTTGATTTTCTTTCAGGGTCACCTAAAAATACTTCATAGGATACTCCATTACTAGAACCAGAATCAATTACATTTTCAGTAGTTAAATATTGAAATGATTGTCTTTCTCGATCATATGAAGTAAGTGAACTACATGAAGTAAGAGTTAAAACTAAAGCTGCTCCAATTAAAAATCTTTTAAAAATACTTCTCATTATACCTCCAGCTAAGAAACGATATTAGTATTTTCATTAATACACCATTCAATAAGTGCATTTAATGATTCTAAATCTATTTCCTCATATCCTTTCTCAAGCTTTATTAATAATTCTTTCTCAATATCACTTAATTTAGTAGTTTTTTGTTTTTTAATAATACTCTTCTTAAGTGAATTCATAAAATGACGTTCAAACATATTAAGCTTATAATATCTTATTCCACCTTGTAAATAATATAATTTATCTATATTATTTTCTTCTTTAAGCTTTTTTACTATCTCTTCACTGTAATATAATGCCCCTACTGCACATACATAAGAAATATTAAAACGTGAAGCCTTTTTCAAATCAACAATTTTGCCATTCTTAATCCAAGAAAAATAAATAACAGGCATATTATCCTTTAGCTTTTGGGCTTCCTTAAGTGAATATACAGGCACACCAACCTTAATTGCAAAATGGTATGCAAATTGTCTACTAAAGCCTGTATGAGATTGATAAATAATTGCTTTTACCATGAACATCACCATTAATAATTTTATAATAATATTTTATGTTTGTAAATTGTATTTTGCCCATATTTATTCTATAATCAACTTGGTGATTATATGCTTTTAAAAAAAGAATTATATTTAATAGAATCTAAAAAATATGTAACATTAGAAATATATATCCCCTTTGATACTAAATCAAAGCTAGATATATTATATTTACTTGATGGTCAAAATGCTTTTAAAGATAAAAATGCAACATTCGGTAGATCATTAAGAATGAAAAAGCATTTAGATTTTGCATATGAAGAAATGAATAAAAATATATTAGGTGTTTCAATTTATAGTCCATCAAATGAAATTGATAGAACAAATGAATATGCACCATTTAAAGTAACATATTCATATATAGATTCACTAAAGGAAAATAAAACATCAAAATTTAAGAAATTCATTAAAGATTTTTCTAATATTATAATTCCATACATAGAAAATAATTTTAATGTTAATAAAGGAATAGAACATAGATTTTTATATGGTTCTTCTCTTGCAGCAACAACCGCATTATTTTTAGCATTTAAGAATGATAGGCTATTTAATATAGTTGGTTGTTTTTCAACCGCGCTATTCTTATATCATGATGAATTTTATCAATTCTTAGATAAAAGAAAAAATAAGGACGCAAAAATATTTTTATATGTTGGAAAAAATGAAATTTCTGATTCTATAAATGATACTACCCTATACTTAAAAACTTCTTTAGAATTATATAATTATTTAAAAGAAAAGGGTAATAATGTAAAACTATTAATATCTAAAACTGGCAAACATAATGAAAAGTCATGGGATTTAGTATTTGATGATTTTATATCTTATATATACGAAGAAAAAATTACATATAGACTATAAAAAAAGGCACAATGTTTTAAACATCGTGCCTATATTTTTTATATTAATACTAATCTAATAATCATTATGAAAATAAAGAAAGCAAATACACCTAAAGTATAAGAAATTACATTTTGAGTTTTAAATAATAATCTTTGATATCCATGAGCTAATCCTAATATAAATACAAACAGCATATAAATTCCAAAGCTTCCGGTAAAGAAGAATGCCATTATTGCATATAATAATCCAGTTATAATAGGTAAATAAAATTTATACTTATTTAAAACTATTTCAAGGCTATCTTGTAATAAAGATATATATATTAATGAAAAACTTAATCCTAAGCATAAATAATGGAATGATACTATCATAACATCTAATGCATCTAATGTTAATGAGTATCCAAATGGATATAAATTTAGAGCAAGTGGAATCAAGCAAAATATAACTGCAAAGAAGGAGCCAAAGAATATACCTGTAATTATATTAGATATAATTCTTTTTACCTCGACTAATTTTTTTATATTTCCAATTAGATATTGGAATATAAGAGCGGTAATTATATTTACAACTGATACACCTAAATATATGTAATATTTAATTAATCTTGATGATGTTGATGGAATATTTTTAACAATAATAAATGAAATTAATCCAAGTATTAATGATAAAAATACTGCGCTTAATGCAAAAATCAATCTTTTTGCCATCATTACTTTTGATAATTCAGTCTCTGTATATTTTTCTTCCATAATGTTTTTTCTTTTCTTTTAAATTTTATAGTTGATGCTTTGTAATAATCATCTTAGCGAAATCTTTTCCGCACTTAACTGCAACACCAATAGTCTTTGCGCCCTTAACGATGTCTCCACCTGTATAGATGTTTTCAACTGATGTTTGGAAAGATTCACCTTCATTAGCAACTGCCTTAATATAACCATGGTCTGTTGCAATCTTACCAACATTCCATACATCCATATCAGGAATTTGACCAATTGCAGAAATTACATAATCACATGCAATATCTTCAAATTTTCCTGTACCAACAGGTCTTCTTCTTCCTGATTCATCAGGTTCACCTAATTCCATCACTTCACACTTAACACCACAAACCTTACCGTCTTTTCCGTAAACTTCAACAGGGTTTGTTAAGAACTTTAATACTACACCATCATCTTCAGCTTGCTTCATTTCAGCTGCAGTACAAGGTGCTTCTTCTCTACTACGACGATAAGCAATAATAGTCTTTTCAGCGCCACATCTAACAGCAACTCTTGCACCATCCATTGCAACATTACCAGCACCAACAACAACTGCAGTACCATTTAGCTTTGGACGATTTGTAGTAAGACCAAGCTTTTCATCAAAATTATATTGTCTTAAGAATTCTAATGCATTTAATACTCCATCTAAGTTATCACCAGGAATTCCTAAATGTCTAACCTTAGTTAAACCAAATGCTAAATATACATAATCATATTTTGTAGCAAGCTCTAAGAAATCAGATTCCTTTAAATCCTTACCAAAAATAAAATTACCACCTAAATCAATAACTGGTTGAGTTTGCTTTGCGATTGCTTCCATCTTAATTCTAAATGATGGAATACCAAATGACATAACTCCACCACCAAAGTTTTCGCGGTCGTAGATATCAACCTTTACTCCCTTTCCTAATAATTCCTTTGCTGCAGCAAGGCCAGCAGGACCTGCTCCAACGATTGCAACTTTAATTTCTGCCATTTCCTTTTTTCCTCTTTTCTTAATCTCTCTTTTTATTTTTTATAAGCATTATTAACTAAATAGCTATCACATAATGCAATAGCTAATGCAGCTTCACAAACAACCATTGCACGTAAAATGATTGCAGCATCATGTCTTCCCTCAATAACAAGCTCAGAAACCTTCTTATCACGGAAGTTGTAAGTTTGCTGTGGCAAGCCTATAGATGCTGTAGGTTTTACAAAAACCTTTACCTCAATTGGATTTCCGTTAGAAATACCACCACAAATACCACCAGCGTTATTTGTTCTAGTAGTACCATTCTCATCAATTATCTCATCATTAAATTGACTTCCCTTTAAAGAAACACCATCAAATCCAAGACCGAATTCAATTCCTTTAACGCCACCAATTGAGAACATCAAATGTGAAATAGTAGATTCTAGTGAATCAAAATATGGCTCACCTAATCCCATTGGAACTCCAGTAGCCTTTATATTAATTATACCACCAATAGAATCTTTGTTTTTAACAGTTTCAACTAAAATATCTTGGAATTTAGAAGGATCCTTTTCTCCATTAAGATTGCTTATTTTTGTTTCAAAAGAAACACCCTTAAGCATCTTTTTTGCAATTACACCTGCAGAAACAATTCCAAGAGTAATTCTACCTGAAAAATGTCCACCGCCTCTATAATCATTATAGCCATTATATTTTACATGAGCTGTATAATCAGCATGTGATGGACGAGGTTGATTTACTAGATTTGTATAATCCTTACTTCTAGTATTATTATTTGTAAATCTTAATAAAATTGGGGCACCTGTAGTATAACCATTGAAAACACCAGATTCAATTAAAACCTCATCAGCCTCTACTCTAGGTGTTGTTCCAAGACCACCTGATTTTCTTCTTTGTAAATCAGAAATAAAATCTTCTTCAGTTAGTGGAATACCAGGCTTAACACCATCAACAACAATACCAACAGCATTGCCATGTGATTCACCAAATATACTCACTTGAAATAATCTACCGAAATGGTTCATATTATCGCCTCAATTCTTTTTAATAATTCATCTATCTTATACTCATACTTTCTTTCATGCCAAATCTCTTCTGCCTTAATAGCCTGTCCAACAAGCATATATAATCCATCCATATCTGAATTAGCATCAAGTAAAAGCTTCGTATGTCTTGGGTTAAATATTATATCTAAAACATAACCTGCATTTTTAGCATCAATATCACTCAATGGAGATTTACCTACATTAGGATACATTCCAACAGGAGTAGTATTAACGACTATATCATCCTTAGTAAGCTTTAAATCATCATAAGATATTTGATTATCTCCCTTTGGAGTTCTAGATACGTATTTAATAATACCACCCATATCTTTTAATGCTTTATAAACTGCTAAAGATGCTCCTCCAGTACCAAGGATATAACAATTCTTATTTTTTACAGGAACATTAAAATATTTAAGTTCGTTAAAGAAGCCATAATAATCAGTATTATATCCAATAACCTTACCATTTTTTAAAGCTATTGTATTAACAGCACCAATAGATAAAGCCTCATCAGATATTTCATCTAGATACTGCATAACCTCTTTTTTATAAGGAATAGTAACATTATAGCCACTATATTCCCCTCTTCTTAATTCATCAATTGCACCCTTAAGCTCTTCTTTTTTTAATTCCATAAGCTCATATGTTGCATCAATATTAAAATCTTTAAAAATTTCAGAATGAATTTGTGGAGAATAGCTGTGGGAAAGCTTTTCCCCAAGAAGTGCGAACTTCATATTACTTATTTCCCTTTTTACTATTTAATAAATCTTCCTGATACATCTTAGAAGCCTTTAATACACCATCGAAAAATACATTATAATATTTTTCTAATACCTTGTTTGAAAGCTCATCAAGATTATTTTGTCTTAAAACATCCTCCCTAGATGAATCTAAGACTGGAAGGCCATTTTCAATTTTATATTCAGCAACCATTTGAGCTGCAGCCATTCTCTTAAGGAATAAAGAAATCATTTCCTTATCAACTGCATTAATAGTTTCTCTTGCTTCATCTATCTTACTTTTCATATGAAATTATACCTCCAAGTGATTCATATACATTCCAGAATGTTGGATATGATTTTGAAACACATTCAGCACCTGTTATAGTTATTTCCTCATCACATTTTAAAGAAGCCATAGCAAGTGCCATAGCAACTCTATGATCATTATGTGATGAAACAACACCACCATGAATCTTTTTTACGCCTACAAAAGACATACTATCCTTTGTTTCAGAAACATTCATACCAAGCTTATTTAGCTCTTCTTTAACGCATGTGATTCTATCACATTCCTTAATTCTTAATCTTTCAGCATTAATAAGCTTAGACTCTCCTAATGTTAATCCTGCAAGTACTGCAAGTGCAGGTCCTAAATCAGGGGATTGTCCTAAATCAATTATTGCACCCTTTGGATCCTTTAATTTACAATTAAGCTTATCACCAACAAATGAAATTTCTCCACCAAATGAAGTAATATCATCTAAGATTTTCTTATCTCCTTGGTATGATTCCTTACTCATTGCTTTTAATGTAATATCAGCACCAAGCATATCTGCAACTAAGAAAAATGCACTTTGTGAATAATCACCTTCGATTACATAATCGAAAGGCTTATATTGTTGATTCCCTTTTATAACAAATTCTTTATAATCATTATTAATAATTTCTATACCAAAATTACTTAACATATCTAAGGTTAAATCAATATAACCTTTTGATTCCATTTCAGTTGTAATAACAATTTTAGAATCCTTATCTAGTAGTGGTAGTGCATATAATAAACCAGTAATAAACTGACTAGAAATATCACCTCTAATATTAAATATACCAGGTTTAATTCCACCACTAACCTCTAAAGGTAGATATGAATCCTTTTCATGATGATATGATATACCTTGCTCATCAAATATTTCATAGAATATATCTAATGGTCTTTTAACTAAATTATTTCTTCCAATAAATTTTATTGGTTCCTTTGACACTAAAGCAATTGGTATCATAAATCTTATTGTAGAGCCAGATTCATTTGCATCAATAACATCTATTGCTCTTCTAACTCCACCAGTACCAATTACTTCTATTGTATCATCAAACACATTAACTGTTGCACCAATAGCTCTTACTGCATCAATTGTTGCTAAAATATCCTTAGAAAACATGACATTTGAAATAGTTGATGTACCTTCTGCTAACGCTGCACCAATAATAGCTCTATGAGATAAGCTTTTTGAAGGTGGAATTGTGACTTCACCATGTAATTTATTAGGTTTGATGGTTACATTCATTATAATAAATTCTCCTTAATTTCTTTTTCGCTTATCTTTGTAATTGTGCATTCTCCTAGCTTAGTTAAGAAAATGAAATTAACAACACCAGCTAAATTCTTCTTATCATTTAAAACATCTAATAGATAATCATGATAATCATAATTATCAACAGGTAACTCATATAATTTTAATATTTTTAAAATAGGCTCATAGCATTCCTTAGATGTAACTCCTAAATCCTCGCCCATCTTAATAGCCATAAGCATGCCTATTGCAACAGCTTCACCATGCTTATATCCATATTTTAATTCAATAGCATGTCCAAATGTATGACCAAAATTCAATGTCATTCTTAAGCCTTGATCAAATGGATCAATTTCTACTACTTTTCTTTTTACCTTTAATGATTCCGCAATTATATTTTCATCAATTCTTGGTTTATCAAATAATAAATCTAATAATTTCTTATTACCAATAGCTCCATGCTTAATCAATTCACCCATACCATTATTGAATTCTCTTTTTGGTAATGTGTTTAAAGTTAATGGATCTATTAAAACCATCTTAGGCTGCTTAAAAGCACCTAAAATATTCTTTCTTCCATAAAAATCTATACCAGTCTTACCACCAATAGATGAATCCATTTGTGAAAGTAGGGATGTAGGAACATTAACATAAGGGATTCCTCTATATAATGATGATGCAACAAATCCAGTTAAATCACCAATTACTCCTCCACCTAAGCCAATTAATAATTCATTTCTTCTAATATTCTTTTCTAGTAATTCTTCACAAACATGAATAAACATTTCGATTGATTTAGATTGCTCTCCATGAGGGACTACAACATAATCAATTTGATAATCATCCTTTAATGAATTTATTACTTTATCTAAATATAAATCCTTTACAGTATCATCTGTAATAATATAAACTTTCTTATTCTTATAGACTTCCTTAATATAAAAAGAAAGACGCGATAATATGTCATCTTCAATTAATATCTTATAGGAATCTATACCTAAATTAATATCTAGAGTTTTCATATAATCACATCTCTTTCCTTATTTTAGTAGATGATAAAAATAATTCTTTTAATTTCTTATCATCATTATTTTCTAAAGCTTCTTTCATCTTGTTCATTTCATTCATAAAAACATTAATTTCTTCTAATAAGAAATCTCTATTTTCAATAAATATTTCACTCCATAAGCTTTCATTAATATTTGCAATTCTTGTCATTTCTAAGAAGCTTCTTCCTGCAAAATCAATAAGCTTAGGATCTCTATTAGAATTCATTAGAGAAACTGCAACTGCATGAGTTAAATCTGATGTATATGCAATCATTTGATCATGCTTTAAATAGTCACAAACTGATACATTCATTTCTAAATCATTACCAATTTGAGTTAGCATATCTATTCCCTTACTACTATTATTATTTGTTGTAGTAATAATAAAATTCTTTCCCTTAAATGAAAAAGACTCAGAATATTCAATTCCATTCTTTTCACATCCACTCATAGGATGGTGTGCTAAATATGTTGCAGGTTCTGCAAGCTTAGTTGCTTCTAAAATATACTTAGCTTTAACGCCACATACATCTGTTACAATCTGATTACTATTTAGCATATGATTATATTTTTTTAAAAATTCGATGATTGCTTTAGGATAAGTTGCTAAAATAATTAAATCAGAATCTTTAATATAATCACTAGGGTTTATAGAACCATCTAATATGTATTTTTTATTTTTCGCATAGCTAATTGCCTTTATATCAATATCAGAACCATAAACATTATGCTTCTTAGATAAAAGGTTAGCATATGCCCCTCCAATGAGGCCTAAACCAACAATTAATATATTCATAATAATAGATGTTCTCTCCGTTAAACATTTCATATTAGCGCAAAAATCTTGAATAACATTCAAGAAAGCCGATATGTATTGATATTTTAACACAAACAAGGCTTTTTTTCAATAAAATTATGCATTAGCTATTTGCATAAGTAAGTTATTCCTAACCCATAGTTAATATCTAGCTCAATTCTTGGAGCTAATGCTATTTCTTTTATTGTTCTAAGTTTTGGATAAATAGTTTTTATTGTCTCTCTAAAATAGTCCAGGTAAACCGAATTTCTAAATGAATATAATATTACTGGAGTTAAATTCATTCCCTCAGTATATTCAAAATATGTTTTTATAAAAGTCCTAAAAGGATTTTCTAAACTATTTCTTTTCTTACTAGGCTTTCCTATCATTATAAACTGCCCATTAGTCCATACATATGAATCCCCAATACTTCTTGTGTTAAGTAGGTCAAGTGTAAAAGGTGTAACTGCCTCATCCTCACCTTGCTTAAAAATTCTAATTCCTGAATTTCTTTCTAATGACATTCTTTCAATCATATCTATGACCTTATTCATTGGTAATTGCAATCTTAATTGCTTATCCGCCTCAAGTGCAATCATACCTAATAGGTATGAACAAACAGATGCTTTATATATTATAATAGAATCATCTTTAAATTCATTTTGTAATTTAATTAAATCCATTTCCATATCATATTCATATGGTGAAAGTAGATATAATACATCAGTGTATCCTTGTGTTTTAGCTTGCTTATATAAAGCCTTTAATTCTTCATATTGCTTATGATAAATCTTTACATTAGGATTATCTTCAAATTTCAATCTAACACAAAAAGACTCAGGTGATATTTGCTTTGCGTCCTCATAAACTTCCCCATTAATTTCAATAATATCTGGAATAACTGAAATTGAATATGAATGCTGAACCTGTTCTAATGATGTAGATGATGAAACATATATTTTAGCCTTCATATAATCACTCCTAACTAACTAAATAAATTATAGCATATAAAAAAGAGTAAAAACATTTAGTTTTACTCTTTTTAAATTAAATATTATTAAAATTCATATTGTTTATAAAAATTATATCTATCTTGATCAAATGATAGATTATCATAATTAAATATATCTACACATTCTGTTGTAGTTGAAACCTTAAACATAACTTCAACCTTATATGATTCCTGATATTTAACATTAAGTGCTCTATAATTTGAATCTATAGTCATTTCAATATTAATTTTACTAAATTCAGGTACTATTGTAGATTTTGAGTTTTGTAATATTTCTTGTCTATACCAATAAGGAGCCTTTGTATCCTCTGGATTTAGTTTCATTTTTATTGTATATGTATTATCTTTATTAATAGTCATAGTAGGTTCTTCTAAATATGTTTCTTCTGCAATAATATATCCTGTTAATTGATAAGGCATCCAACCATACATTTTAATATATTCTTCTTTTGTAGCAATTTTTGGATCTTCAGTTGAAAATATTGCAGTTGTATTAGATGAATCTATACTTGATGCATCAGATAATAAAACCTTTTTATCTGAAAAGAAAAATCTTTCCTTTGCGACCTTAACAAATGATGAAGTTGATACAGTTGAAATTATTGCTTCATTATTAATAACAACTCTATGGTTATTAATATTTTGAGTTATACCTAAGGCATTAGATGAACCCTTAGTAGTACATTCAAAATTAATATTTTCCATTCTCCACATAGTATATGCTACTACAGTTTTAGCATCATAATTATTTGGCGCCTTAGTTTCACTTGTTATCTCTTTTTTATCTGTTTCATATATAGTACCATCTAATTCAATGGATGCAACAGGCTTATTTATATTAACTAAAATAATAATCCCAAAAATAATACCTATTAGTAAAATGGTAGATAGGATAGATATTAAAATTATAATTACTCTTTTTTTCAAAATACCACCTTCTAAACATATAAGAATTATAAGCAAGAAAGGGGTAATTGTCAAATAAAAAAGGGATTACCGAAGTAATCCCAATATATTTGGATAATTAATTAGATTATTACTTTAAACCTGCAACTCTTACAGTGTCACGAGCAATCATAACTTCTTCATTTGTAGGAACAATCCATACCTGAATCTTAGAATCTGGTGTAGAAATAATTCTTTCATCTGAGAAAGTATCATTTAACTTTTCGTCAAGCTTAACGCCAAATGGTGCTAATCTATCAACGATATTCTTTCTTAAGTGCTTTAAGTTTTCACCCATACCAGCTGTGAAGCAGATTGCATCTACCTTACCACCTAAATATAACCAGTAAGATGCTATATAATCACAAATTCTCTTAGCTTGTACGTCGAAAGTAAGCTTGCACTTATGATCTCCTTCGTTCATACCAGCAGTAACATCACGTGCATCATTTGAACGACCAGACATTCCTAAGTAGCCTGACTTCTTATTTAAGATATTAACTACTTCTTCAGCAGTCTTTCCTTCCTTCTTGCAGATGTATGAAACAACTGTTGGGTCAACGTTACCAGAACGTGTTCCCATTGGAATACCTTCTAATGGTGTTAAACCCATTGAAGTATCAACACACTTGCCACCCTTAACTGCAGAAATAGATGCACCATTTCCTAAGTGACAAACGATTGTATTAGTATCTTCTAATGGCTTGTTGATTAATTCAGCAATTCTTTGAGATACATACTTATGAGAAGTACCATGAGCACCATACTTACGGATACCATACTTTTCATACCATTCATATGGTGTAGCATACATATATGCTTCTTCTGGCATAGTCTGGTGGAATACTGTATCGAATACTACTACTTCTGGTACAGAAGGTAAAGCCTTATAGAAAGCCTTAATACCAATGATATGAGCTGGGTTATGAAGTGGAGCTAAATCAGCTAAATCAGCAATCTTCTTAACTACAGTTCCGTTAGGACCATCAACTAAAGTTGAATCCTTGAAATATTCTCCACCTTGAACGATACGATGACCAACACCTGAAATTTCATCAAGGCTCTTTAAGATACCCTTATCAATTAATGCATCAAGGATTAATTGAACTCCTTCTGCATGTGTAGGAATAACTGGATTAGTTTCTTCCTTCTTTCCATTATACTTTAATGTTACGATGCCATTTAAAGGCTTGCCAGAACCATCTACTGAACCAATCTTTTCAACAACACCTGAAGCAATAAGCTTTTCTTCTGGCATCTCAAGTAATTGGAACTTAATTGATGAGCTACCAGCGTTAACTGCCATAATTTTCATTTCGTCTAATCTCCTTAATTATTTTTATCTTCCTTTTTATTTTTCTCAAACCACATTTCAATTTGTCTTAAAACATTGCCAAATGCATTTGCATCTGTGAAATTTGGTAGTTTGACCATAAAGCATGGATTATCTATTTTACATTTTTGTAAAACTAAGATAATCTTTGGTTTACCTGTTTTAAACATCTCATCAGGTAATTCAACAAGTCCAACAATAGACATATCCTTTAATAATTCATTTTTGAATTCTTGGTTTTGATCATAATTGAAGAAATCATTTTCTAGAATTGCAATTAATGCGCCATCCTTATTAACTAAATCCTTCAAATGAGTCATTACCTTATAAGGGAAATATTCATTGTCCTTATTTGTTTCATGTGGCATATCTAATACTACTACATCATTACCTATTTGATCATATGAAAACATATCCTCAAGATATATTTCAGTTTGTCTAGATAAAATATCAGCTGTAAGCTTAGTTAGACGAACCATTTCTTCATCCTTATCTACCGCAAATAAATTCATATCCTTATCTAGATAATTAGATATAGTAAATAATAAATTACCTGTACCACACATTGGGTCTAGAATATTGATTACCTTTTTATTAATCATTTTAGATATTAAATATGCAATAAATATACCTAATGTATCAGGCGTTGTATATCCATTAGGGATTCCTATTTCTTTAAATCCTAATAATATAACTGATTGCATTGCCTTTCTAATATCTTCTGATGTAAAATCAATACCTTCTAGCTTATGATAACAATTTGTAAGTTTCTCTTCAGTTTCTTCTTCAACATCCTGTAAAACTTTTTCTTCTAGCATATTGTTAATTGTCATTTCTAACAAATCAAAATATGGCTTGTGAAATTCCTCAAATAAAATCTCATTTGATTCTACTATAATGTCATAGAATAACTCTAAATTGCTGAGTTTAACATCTTGCATAAAATTATCACCTTTGTTATTATACCAAAATTAAAAATTTATGTAAATAAATATTAATTTTATTTAATTCTATTAATCATCTCTTCAAGTTCAGAAACATTATCTACAATAGGTAATCCAAATTTCAATAATAGTCCCTTATCTCTATAACCATAACTTACTAGTATTCCTTTTATAGAAGCATTTATGATTGTGTTAGCATCAACATCTGAATCCCCAATATATACTAAATCATCTGATTTTTTATTAAGCTTTTCCATACACGCGTATATTATATTAGGATTAGGCTTTTTAGGATAACCCATGCCATCTCCTAAAATTAAATCAAATTGATTTGGAAAAAAGTATTCAATTAACTTAGTTAAAGTTATATAATGTTTATTAGATATACATACTAATGTATGACCATCATTTTTTAATGAATAAATCAATTTGACCATTCCAACATATGGTAATGTTTTATCTATGCAATGTATTTCATAATACCTTTTGAATTCTTCAAACATTAAATCAATATGTTGTTTATCATGAGAAGCATCTAAAATTAAGTTTTTAATGCCATTACCAACTAATTTTTTTGTAGTATCTAGTGATACTTCATTATATCCAAATTGTTTTAAGGTATGATTTAATGCATCCCTTAAATCTTCTAAGGTGTATAGTAATGTACCATCAAGATCAAATATTATTGTCATAATATCACCTCATTACTACACTAGTATACACTAAAAAGCAGTAATTTTAAAACAGCATAAAAATGTGTCGAATATTATTCAATCCGAATATAGAATATCGAATAATATTAGAATTTTCTAGGGTACAATTCGGCACTTTTTAAAAAATAAAGATTAAAATTCGTGTTTTTACACTTTTTTTAAAATTTTTATCGAAAAGTATTGTATTTTTATATTTTTTTGTATAAAATACGAAATGTATTAATTTTTAAGATTAAGAAAGAGGTTATATAAATTATGTCAAAAGTTGAATTTAAGACAGCTTATGCTGCAAGAGTGTTCGATGAATTTTTAGCAAAGAATCCTAATCAGCCTGAATATGCTGAAGCTGCTCAAGGTATTTTATTATCTATTGAACAGTTCGTTGCTAAGAATCCTAAGTATGAAGAACAAAAGTTATTAGAAAGATTCTTAGAACCTGAAAGATTCATCCAGTTCAAGGTTGTTTGGACAGATGACAAGGGCAAGATTCAAGTAAACAGAGGATTCCGTTGCCAATACAATTCTGCAATCGGACCTTACAAGGGAGGTTTAAGATTCCACCCATCTGTTAATGCTTCTATCATTAAGTTCTTAGGTCTTGAACAAACTTTAAAGAACTCTTTAACTACTCTACCTATGGGTGGTGGAAAGGGTGGTTCTGATTTCGACCCTAAGGGAAAGAGCGATGTTGAAATCATGAGATTCTGTCAATCATTCATGACTGAATTATATCGCCATATCGGACCAGATACAGACGTTCCAGCTGGTGATATCGGTGTTGGTGGACGTGAAGTTGGTTACATGTTCGGTCAATATAAGAGAATTCGTGATGAACATACTGGTGTATTAACTGGTAAGGGCTTAACATTCGGTGGTTCTCTTGCTCGTACAGAAGCTACAGGTTATGGTCTATGCTACTATACTGAAGAAGCTTTAAAGGTTATCCTAAATACTTCTTTCAAGGGTAAGACAGTTATTATCTCTGGTTCTGGTAACGTTGCAATCTACGCTACAGAAAAGGCTACTCAATTAGGTGCTAAGGTTATCGCATTATCTGATTCAAACGGATATATCGTTGATGAAGAAGGTATTAAGCTTGATGTAGTTAAGCAAATTAAGGAAGTTGAAAGAGGTCGTATCAAGGATTATGTTGCTAAGGCTGGCCGTGGTAAGTACTTCGAAGACAAGAATGGTTCAAAGGGCATTTGGACTGTAAAGGCTGATATTGCTTTACCTTGTGCTACTCAAAACGAAATCAACTTAGATTCAGCTAAGGCTTTAGTTGCTAATGGTGTTATCGCTGTTTGTGAAGGTGCAAACATGCCTTCTACTCCAGAAGCTCAGGAATACTTCATTAATAATAACGTATTATATGGTCCTGCAAAGGCTGCAAACGCTGGTGGTGTTGCAACTTCAGGTCTAGAAATGTCTCAAAACTCTGAAAGATTATCATGGACATTTGAAGAAGTTGATAAGAAGTTACATGACATCATGGTTAACATCTTCTACAACTGCTATGAAAATTCTAAGGAATTCGGCAAGAACAAGTACGATTTAATGACTGGTGCTAATATCGGCGGCTTCAAGAAGGTTGCTGAAGCTATGTTAGCTCAAGGCTTATAAGATTAAAAATCAAAAGAGCTCACAATTTGTGAGTTCTTTTTTTATGCCAAAGAAAAGGATGGGAATCTTCCCATCCTTCTATCTTATTTTGTTGTTTCTAAATATAATTCTTGGAAATATGGATTAGCACCAATGCTTAAGCTACCTAATAAATTAGAATATAAGTCGCTTAAGTAATTATTATTGCCAAGATATAAAACTGGTTCAAATGGCTTTTCATCATTAGTATTATGCCAATTGAATTTAACTGTAGAAATATCAACAGTATCTTCTACTGATTGAATCTTTTCACCAGTTAAATTAAGTAAGTCTTCTGAAATATCAGTTGTTGTATCATCATATCCACTATTCTTCCAAATACAATTCTTAATATTAACACCTGCATCTATATCATCAGTTGTAAAATTAGTTCCTGTTTTTGGATTATATTTTGAAGTATATGAACTTATAGTATCTGATGAAGTATTATTATTCTTATATAAATCAGATACTCCTAAAAATACACAGTTTTCAGCCGCAACAGATCCACCATATCCTGCAACAATACATTGTGAAACCATACCACACTTATATTTGCCATATCCACTAATATTCTTAACACCAGCTGCAACTAGCTTAGTTCTATATTCATAATATTGTCTATTATCAACAATACAGTTATACATATAAGCTATACCACCACGAACATTTGGAATTCTATCCTCAATATTTGTGAAAATATTATTAGCATAAGAAACCTTTAAGCAATCATTATACCAAGTGTTTGATGCATCTCCATCTAAGAATGCCTTCTTTTGTGGAATCGCAATACCATATAGAATATCATCAAATGATAGGCCATATGTATCTCTTAATAGCTTATAGTAGCTATACATTGTATTAGAACCATTAGTTTGATAATCAGCTTCTACTTCTTCCATCATCTTATATAAATATCCATCTTTATCATCAGATCCAGCATGAAAATTACAATTTGAAATATGATATCCAGTTGATTCATCATTTAATGTAGATGATACACCATAAGGTGCATATTCACCGTTGGCACGATTATAGAAATATGGATTTGAAATATCTATTTGTCCATCATAAGATTTACCAAATGAGCAATGGTCAATCCAAACATGGGCACAATTTGAAATCTTAAAATATGCCCAGCCTTGAGCATCCATATTACCAATTGTATCTGCTGCACTTGATGAGCAAGAGTCCTCCCATTGCCAAATTTCATCCATATCAAGATTTCTAAATGCAACATCATCAGATGATGATACTAAAAATCCTGCGTTAGTTAATTTAGCTGAATTCTTTGAATAGATTAATAAACCATTAGTTTTTGAAACCTTTATTTTTGAAACACCGTTTTCTTCTACATGAGATGAAACAGTAAAGCCATTTGACATATTAGGATAATTCTTTCTAGTTGAGTTCCAATCTTCAACGACACCTGATTCCTTTGCAGTATTAGATAACTTATTATATCCTAAATTAATATCTTCGGTAATTTCAATTACATGAACCTGCTGCTCACTATTTAAAGTTTGCTCTAAATGTCCTTCATATCCATTTACTATTGATTCAAGTTCAAGTCTTCTTGGTTCATTTGAAGATTTACCCTGTGGACTTGCAGCACGTTCTGCCATTAATGTATTATATTCATCAATATTTGCTTGTTTAGTCGCATCTACATTGTCATATACGAATGTTGACTCATAATCTGTTTGTGCATTTGCTAATGCATTAATCAATTCATCAGCATTAGATACCTTAACATAAGCACTTGTATTCTCGTACTGAGTATAATCTCTAATATAACCTGCTGCATATCCTTGATCATAGAATCCAGCCTGTTGATATTGATTTCCTGAATTTAAATAAGCTTTTCCAGTTAATCCTATTGATGCTTCAGGAGTATAATTTAAAATTTCACCTAAATTTAATGAAAGCTTTGTATATGATGCATATAAGTTCATATCAGTAGCATTAGTCATTGCTCTATTTGTAGGTACTGCCTTTCCATTTACCATTGTCCATCCGGCAAATGAATATCCTGTTTTTGTATATGTAGGTAACACCTCAGCTAATGTTTGACCAACCTGATAAGTAACAGTATCTAAAATAGTAGTTTTATCATTATCATATAAAGTAATAGTACCTGTTGCTACATCTGAAGTTGTTGTAACCACATCAGTTGTCGTATCTTCTGTTGTAGTAAGTGGAACTGATGTAGTTGCAGGAATACTAGATGTTTCTCCTGTAGTTGTAAAAATATCTGTAGTAGTTTGAACTGTAGTTGTTGCTGCATCAGTTGTTGTATTAATAGTTGTTGTTGCAACATCATTACTTGTAGTTTCAACCGTAGAACTTGTTTCAACAGTTGAGCTAGTTGTTAGTTTAGTTGTTGTTGCATCATTTGATTGACAAGCGCTTAAAGTTAAAAGTCCTAATGCGCTTAATAATATAATTCTTTTTTTCACTTCATATCAACCTCGTTTCTAAAACGCTTACATTATAAAATATAACTTTTTTTCTTTCAAGACTTTACTTTTAAATAATAATATCTTCTTTATATAATTATTATCATTTCTATCTATTCAAAACAAAAACAGGCATTTAGTTTAAAACCAAATACCTGTAATGAATATTTCTATACCAATCAATATTAAAACAATTCCACCAATTAATATTGCCTTAGGTCCTAATTTATCTCCAAATTTCTTTCCTATAAATAAAGCTATTATACACATTACTAATGTAACAATCATTATTAAAGCAATTACTAATAATGCTTCTAATATATTAAATGAAGAAAATGTTAATCCAGATGACAATGCGTCAATTGATGTTGCAATAGCTTGAAGGAATACAACCTTAAATGTCAAATTCTTTAAAACCTCTTTATTCTTATCCATTTCTTCTACTGTTTCTAAAGAATTTTCTATATTAAGATTTTTAATTTCTTTTATTTCCTTTATTCCATCAAGCACCATCTTACCACCTAAAAATAATAATATTATAAGAGATAAGATTGGAATCACATGGTATTTTTCAACGAATGAAAAATTCTCATATATAACATTACCAAATAGATAACCAATTAATGGCATCACACCTTGGAATAACGAAAATATACCTGCAATAAATAATATCTTTTTTAAAGACATTTTGGGTTCTTGCAATCCATTAGCCATAGAAACAGCACATGCATCCATAGTTAAACCAAGACCTAATAATAATCCTTGAATTATTAACTGTGCAACTACCGCATTTTGTCCTATATAAATGTTATTTAAAAACATAATAAACTCCATAATTTTTAGCAATAATTATTAAAGCTATAATTAATAAAACATTGTTATTTTAACATATAGTTTTATTAAATCAATAAATATTTTATGCTACTGTTACACATTTAGCTAAATTCTTTGGCTTATCAATATCACAGTTCTTCTCTTTTGCTGTAAAATATGCAATCAATTGAACTGCAACACCTAAAACAACAGGTGATAAATGCTGAACAACATTAGGTAATGATAATGCATCATTATCATGCGCAAATGCTTCAGATGAAATAACAAAACATTTTGCATTTCTTGTTTTTGCTTCTTTTAGATTAACTCTAGTAATCGCATTAGTTGCCTCGTTAGTTATTAATGCAATTACAGGTGTATTATCATCTATAACTGCAATAGGGCCATGCTTTAGCTCACCAGATGGATATGCTTGAGATACTATATAAGAAACCTCTTTAAGTTTTAAAGATGCTTCAATTGCAACATAATAATCAAGACCTCTACCTATATAAAATAAATAAGATGACTTTGCTAATTCCTTAGCTATTGCATTACAAATTGGAGCCTTAATTAAAACCTTATCTACTGCTAATGCAACATTAGTTAATTCTTGTCTTAATTCATTTTTCTTATCACAAATAGAAAAAGCTAATATTAATGACATTACAATTTCTGCAACATATGTTTTAGTTGATGCTACCGCAATCTCTCTACCTGCATATAAATTTATTGAGAAGTCTGATAATCTTTTAATACTTGATTCTTCTTGATTAGTAATAGATATTATCTTAAATAGTCCTTTATATTTATTAATTACATTAATAGAATCTAAAGTCTCACCAGACTGAGAAAACATTAAAAATATTGATCCAGGCTTAATATATGTATTATCATAAAATAATTCTGAGGCATAATGAAGTGAAACCTCTTTATGACCAAATGATTCAAAATAATATTTGGCAATCATTCCAGCATTATAAGATGTGCCTGAGGCAACAATGTATACCTTTGATGCTTCTTTTATTGTTTTAACTAAATCATCATTTAAAACAATATCATCATTATCAAAATACTTAGAGATTAGATTTCTTATAACGAAAGGAGTCTCATATATTTCTTTTAGCATATAATGATTAAAAGCGCCCTTATTAATATCTTCTTCTTTGATGCCAAGCTTTAAATAATTCGGCTTTATTTCATTTCCAAGGATATCTAGGATTACTAATTCTTTTCCTCTAACATAACCTAATGTATTATCCTCTAGTGAAAAATATTCATCACATACCCCAACAAATGATAATAAATCACTTGATAAAACAGAACCCTTATTATCAATTCCAATTAATAAAGGAGACTGCTTCTTAGCGAAATAAATAGTATTATTATCCTTTGTATCAATTACTAAGATTGCATAAGTACCTTCAAGTATTGTCATTGATTTTCTTATTGAATCTAAGACTGAATATTCATAAGAAAAATGCTCTATTAGATTAACAATTACTTCTGTATCAGTTTTAGAATAGAAATTATAATCCTTTAAATATTCATATTTAATTCTTTTATAATTCTCTATTATTCCATTATGTACAATAATAAATCTTTTATCTTTAGAAATATGTGGATGAGAATTAATTTTATTAACCTCACCATGTGTTGCCCATCTTGTATGTCCAATGGCTAAATTTGTTTCATAAGACTTATCTATTGTTTTTCTTAAATCTTCAACTCTACCGATTTCTTTAAAAATATCAAATGATAAAGTATTAGGATTATATTCAGCAATTCCAGCTGAATCATAGCCTCTATATTCAAGCTTATATAATCCATCCATAACTACATCACTTGCTTTAGGACCAATATAACCGATTATACCGCACATATTTCCTCCTTTTTAAAAACAACCTTGAACTAAATCAAGGTTGTATTATTATATCAATTATTCATTAATTAATGAAGAATTATCATAAGGAGCTTCTTCCTTATTTTCTTCTTTAATTTCTTGTGAAACTGCTTCTTCCTTATTTTGAGTTTCTAATGTTTCAGTTGCTTCTACTGGAGCCTCTTCAGCTTCTACTGAAGTTTCTTCAGTTTCTACTGAAGCTTCTTCTGATACTTCAGTATCTTCAACCTTTGTTTCAGTTGTATCAACTTTAACTTCTTCCTTAGCTAAAGAATTAGTCTTAACAATGTTTAATCCATTAAATGCAATAACATATGCATATAATACACAAATACCAAATGTAGTAAATGCCATAAATGGATTATCAAAATTAAACATTATTTGTAATGCATCAAATAAATAGAATACGAATAATATTGATGCAGAAACTGCTGCAATGATTGATGCAAAATAATATTCTTTCTTAATTTCGCCTAATGCTGTACCAGCACCAACTAATAAAATTAAAACTGCAGATAATAATGCGAACTCATCAGTATTTCTAAATACTCTATTTGTTGCATAAATTCCTAAAATAACAATTGCAATTACAGGAATTAAAACACTTAAAGTCTTTTTATTAACAGCTGATAAAATAATTGCAACAATTGATGTAGCAAGACCAACGCTTACTAAAGCGACTTGATTTGTTTGAACATTAAGTGTCTTTGTTGAAGTCATATTTATAACTGCAATTGAAACTGCAATTATAAAAATAAGTGTAGCAAGAATAGATGTTAATAATGTAACTAACTTTTTCATTAAAATTTCCTCCCTAATCATTTGTTTCTTCTACATTTTTATTTCTATTTAATAGTAATTCTAATAAGATTATTGCAATTATAATAAGGCATGCAAATCCATATAAAGAACCATCAAATACTTGTAATAATCTAATAACAAATAATGTGCCTAATGTAACCCATCTAATGATTTCAATAGTCTTATCTTTGCTAGTTATATAATAGAAAACGATAGCTGCAACATACAATAAAATATATCCTATTGAACTATAGCTTTCTAATCTTACAAGTGAATAAACATTAATTAAAATATTTGCAGTTGAATATAGTCCAAATGCAATTGGTAAAAAAGGTTTTGCTCGCTTACTTATAGCTCCTACTACAATAAGCACTAAAGCAATAATAATTGCAATATTTTCAACAAAATCAATTGCTGTTGCTTCAGTAAATTGATAACCTAAAGTACCGATTAGTATTAGTGTCATTAAGATTAAACCAATACCCGCAAGGACTAATGCAATTGGATAAAAATTCTTTTTAATTTTCTCTAACATTACTCTCTACCATCCCAACAATAAGTACATAATTTATCTTCATCAATACCACATGCTTTTTTCAAATCATCTAAACGGTTGAATCCTAATGAAGTGAAATTTAATTCTTTTCTAATTTCTTCAACCATTGCTTTATATTTGTCTCCATCTGGATTTATATATTCTTTAATTGTTTCTTCGTTTGTATTTCCTTCTAATTTATTAATTACATTTCTTGTAATTAATTCCATTTCAGAATTTGAACGTGAGAAATTTAAATATTTACATCCATATAATAATGGTGGACATGCACTTCTAATATGAACTTCTTTAGCTCCTGATTCATATAAGAATTGAGTTGTATTTCTCATTTGAGTACCTCTTACAATTGAATCATCAATTAATAAAAGCTTCTTACCCTTAATTAAATCATGAACTGGTATAAGTTTCATATGAGCAATATGATTTCTTGTTTTTTGGCTTGTTGGCATAAAGCTTCTTGGCCAAGTTGGAGTATATTTAATAAATGGTCTTTCGAATGGGATACCAGATTCATTAGAATAACCTACAGCATGTGCTGTTCCTGAGTCAGGAACACCTGCAACTGAATCAGGGTGGATATCTCCTCTTTCCATATCTCTTTTGGCAATCCATTCACCACATCTATAACGCATCTTTTCAACAGATAAGCCTTCATATGATGAACAAGGATAACCATAATATACCCATAAGAATGCACAAATTCTCATCTTATTGCCTGGAGCAACTAGCATCTTTACTTCGTTTTCATTGACAAAATCAATTTCACCAGGTCCTAATTCTCTATAATCAGTATAGCCTAAATTTAAATATGCAAAAGATTCAAATGATACAGCAAAGCCTTCGCCTTCCTTGTGACCAATTACAGCAGGGGTTCTACCATATTTATCTCTCATTACATATAAGCCCTTTTCATTCATTAATAGTAATGTAATTGATCCATCTACTAATTCTTGAACATATCTAAGGCCATCAATTAAATTATCCTTTTGATTAATAATTGAAGCTACGAGTTCAGTCGGATTAATATCTCCACCACTCATTTCTAAGAAATGTGAAGTACCATGCTCAAACATCATCTTTTCAATTTCTTCTGCATTATTAATCTTTCCTACAGTTGTTATCGCATATGTTCCATGATGTGATTTAACAATTAAAGGCTGTGGTTCATAATCTGATATACAACCAATACCATATTCGCCTTTCATTTTATCTACATCAAACTCAAACTTTGTTCTAAATGGTGAATTTTCAATGTTATGAATAGAACGATTGAAACCATTGTTCTTATCAAAAACAGCCATACCACCACGACGAGTTCCTAAATGTGAATGATAATCTATTCCATAAAACAAATCAAACACACAATCATGCTTTGACGCAACGCCAAAAAAGCCGCCCATAAACAAAACCTTCCTTTTTCAATAGTACTCTATTATTATACTATATAATAATAAAGAAAAAAATACTTTTTATATATAAAAATCCCAAATAAAAATGTGATAAAAAGCAAAAAAAGACTAGGTTAATTTCTAACCTAGTCCTTAAATTAACGACGTTCCTTAATACGAGCAGCCTTAGCAGATAATGAACGAATGTAGTTTAACTTGCTACGACGAACCTTACCATGTCTAGTTACTTCGATATGGTCGATAGATGGTGTATGTACTGGGAAAGTACGTTCAACACCAACACCATAAGAAATCTTTCTTACAGTGAAAGTTTCAGAAATTCCAGCACCTTGACGCTTAATAACTAAGCCTTCGAATACTTGGATTCTCTTATTATCGCCTTCAACGATGTTAACATAAACCTTAACAGAATCACCGGGACGGAACTCAGGGCGTTCTTTTAAGTATTCAGCAGTAATTTCATTAATTAATGCTTGTCCTTTAACGTTTGCCATAATGTATCTCCTATATAACTTTCTCATAGCCATAAATATCCAATTTGCCAGCGGAGAATGTGCTTTGCTGAATTGACAGCATTAAAATAATATCACACTTATTATTCTATTGCAAGTATTATTTTTCCAAAAATAAAAGCCTTTCTTATTATAAGAAAAGCATTTATCTTAATTAAGCTGCTAATACGCAAATTCCCTGGCCAATAATTGTTGTAATTAAATCAATTAACCAGAAAACGAATCCAAATGGAATAGCTAATATTGCTGCAACTAATGTAACAACATTTTTGCTATCAACGAATCTTAATACACGGATTACGATTGCAAGAGGATATCCTAAGAAGATAGCCATAATTAATCTTAAAATCCAAGGTAAATTATCATACCACTTTGTCATTTCATTTCTCCTTATTATTTTTTTATTTTATTCAGCAGTATCTTCTTTTGAAGAATCTTCTGCTGGAACTAAAACCTTAAGCTTTCCGTCCATTATTACAGTAACAAAATCAATAATTGATAAGATAAATCCTGTAACAAAGATAATATCTAAAATTGCTCCAACTAATGTAGCTGTATCCTTTGTTTCAATGAACTTAAAAACTCTATAGACAGCACCAATAGCCCATCCAATGAATGGAATCATTAATAAGATTTTAATAACCTTATCTTGGCTGTCAAACCATTTAGCAAATCCCATATTTAACCTCCCTGAAAAAACTAATTAAATTATAGAATAATAAGAGTCCAAATTCAACAATTTGGACCTTTAATATTATTAATTATTAACATAGTATTACAGTGTGTAAGCGCTTAATTTAAGATTTCTTCATCATAATGCTTACATTCGCCTTTTTCAATTAATGTAACATTATTAAATTTAATATTACTATAGTTATTTAAATCTAAGGCTTTATCACAGCCAACGCTAACATTTTTAAATGTTAGATTTGTTATTGTATCCTTATTTATACCATTGATCTTAATACCAGTTTTTGCATGGTTACAAATAATATTTTCCATTAATAAATCCTTAAAATATGGAATATCATCCTTATCAACTTCCATATTACTTTCGCCTGTATCCTCAATATTTACTAGCTTATATCCCATATCAAAAATAAATGCTTCATTAACGATATTAGACATTGTTATATTTCTCATTACAATGTCATTAATTAAACCGCCTCTACCTAATGCTGATTTATAACGAATACCAACCTCTGTTCCAGAGAATGTACAATTTTCAATTAGTACATTATTAATACCTCTAGACATTTCAGACCCGATAACAAATCCACCATGTGCATCAAAAACCTTACAATCATGAATCCAAACATTCTTTGTAGGCTTCTTAATCTTTCTTGCTTCCTTATTCTTTCCACTCTTTATACAAATACCATCATCTCCAACAGAGAATACTGTATTTTTAATTTCAACATTTTCACAAGATTCAACATCAATTCCATCACCATTTTGAGCATATGCTGGATTCTTAATATTACATGAATCAACAGTTAAATTTGTTGTAAAAAGTGGATGTACATTCCATGCTGGAGAATTTTGGAATGTCACTCCTTTTAATAATACCTTATCACAATTCTTTATAGATACAAAAACAGGACGAAATACATCAAATACTTCTCTTGCTTCATTTAATACATTTTCATTATTATAATCAGGCTCACCTTGATTTACACCATCAAAGTATGACTTTGTTGGACACCAAATTTCTGTTTCACCAGTCTTAATAATATATTCGCTTTTCTTAAGCATTTGTGCCCACTGTCTTTCAGTAACCTTAAAATGCTTAACACCTCTCCAAAGATGACCTGCACCATCTAATACACCTTCGCCTGTAATTGCTACATTAGAAGCATTTTCAATTGTTATTGGAGAAATCGCTCTAATTCTTCTAATACCTTCGTAATCAGTGAATATTAAAGGATACTCTTCTTTTGATTTAGTAAATTGTACAAAGGCATCTCCTTCTAAATGTAATTCTACATTACTCTTTATATTTAAGGGTCCTGTAAGGAAGAAGCCTGATGGAATAGTAACTCTACCACCACCATTTTTGCTACATAAATCGATTGCATTCTGGAATGATTCTCTATTATTAAATGTTAAATCTGATTTTGCTCCAAAATCTAAGACATTATATTCTTCTTTTTTAATAACTGGTAATTCAACTTTAATATTCATTTTTAACTCCTCTAATTTATTTTGAATAAGTTTTCTCTTGTAGTGATATAAGCATACATAGAATTTTCTAGATGTGATCTCATGAGTTTAGTTGCTAAAGCCTCATTACGAATTGCAATAGCATTCATAACCTCATAATGTTCATTAATTGCAGTTCTTAATCTTTCTACAGAGTTTGCATTTTGAATATACATAAATCTTTGGCACTTATCCATTAATTCTCTCATAGTTTTTTCTATATATTGATTTCCTGTTAGTTTAGCTAAAGACATATGGAATTCAATATCCATCGCATCAAAACGAGAAATAGATTCAGAATTATAGTCCTTCATAATTTCTTCAGGATCAAAATAGATATTCTTACTAAAAATATGATGAATAATACCTAATTCTAATATCATTCTTAATTCATATATTTTTTTAATATCATTAATTGATATAGTAGAAACAATTGTTGCACGTCTTGGCATAACAATTAAATAACCTTCGTCAGCTAATTTTAATACAGCCTCTCTTACAGGTGTTCTTGAAATATTATGCTCTAAAGCAAAAGCCTTCTCATCGAAAACTTCTCCTTGCTTACGCTTATTTGTAATAATTTCTTCTTTTATAATTCCGTACCAATTCATAATAATTCCTCCTGATATATCAGTTATATATCAATTGTATATTATATGAATAAAGAACCATAAAGTAAAGGAAATTTCCACTCAAAATTATGTGAAATTTTGTAAAAATAAAAAGGAGAAAAAATCAATTTTTTCTCCTTTTAAAATCTTATTTTGTAGTAGAACCAAATCCACCATTTCTAACGCCATCTGCATCATCATCAAATGTTATACCGTATTCTACAAAAATACCTTGCATAAAACCTGTAGACGCTTTAATTTCAACTACTTTTCCCTCGTTTGAATCATTAGTGATTTTCGCAAAAATATGACCTTCATTATCAGAATTATAATAATCAGAATCAATAATTCCTACTGTATTATTTAGTTGAAGACGATACTTAAAGCCTAATCCACTTCTTGGATATAATTTTAAAACATAATTATCTTCCATCTTACATCTAATTCCAGTTGGAATCTTTACTGTTTCACCTGGCTTTAATGTTATATCAATTGGTGAATAAAAATCATATCCTGCAGATCCCTTTGTTGCTCTTTTAGGAAGCTTTATTGAATCGTAGATTCCTTTTATTTCTTCTAAATCCATATCATCAAAAGCTTTCTTATATTCATCGAAAGATACTTTTTCAAATTTTGCTACTCTTTTAAATTCACTCATATAATTATCCTTTTTTATTTTAACTTTTTTAATAATTCATCATGCATTGCTTCATATCCAGGCTTACCAAGTAAAGCAAACATATTTTTCTTATAAGATTCTACACCAGGTTGGTCGAATGGATTAACCCCTAATGTATATGCAGAAATACCACATGCTAATTCAAAGAAATAAACCATATATCCATAAGTAAATGGATTAATTTCTGGTACTGTAATTCTAATATTTGGTACGCCACCTTCAACATGTGCAAGCATTGTACCTTCCATAGCCATCTTATTAACGTAGCTTACATTCTTATGAGCTAAGAAATTAAGACCATCTAGGTTTCCTTCTTCTTCATTAATTTGAATTTCTCTTTCAGGCTTTTCTACTGAAATAACAGTTTCAAATAATGTTCTTTCACCTTGCTGAATCATTTGTCCTAAGCTATGTAGATCTGTTGAGAATGAAGCTGATGTAATCCAAATACCCTTATTTTCTTTACCTTCAGATTCTCCAAATAGTTGCTTCCACCATTCTGCAAAGAAGCAAAGCTTTGGTTCATAATTTACAAGCATTTCAATCTTTTTATTAGAATTATATAAAACATTTCTTAATAATGCATATTTCATTGCATCATTAGAATCAACATCATTTTCTTTATAATCCTCATGTGCTTTTCTTGCACCTTCCATCATTTGGTCAATATCAATACCAGCTGCTGCAATTGGTAATAAGCCTACTGCAGTTAATACTGAATATCTTCCTCCTACATCATCAGGTACAACAAATTCTTGATATCCTAATGCATCTGCTTCTGTTTTTAAAGCGCCCTTCTTCTTATCAGTTGTTGCATAAATTCTTTCGCTAGCTTTATTGCCATATTTTTTTATTGCTAAATCTTTAAAAATACGGAATGCAATAGATGGCTCAGTTGTTGTTCCTGACTTAGAAATAACATTAATTGAGAAATCCTTATCAGCAAGATAGTCAATTAAATCCTTAATATATGTTGATGATATATGATTACCAACAAAAATAACCTCTACACCATTATCATTTGTTTTAAAATATGGCTTTAGCATTTCAACTGCTGACTTAGCTCCTAAATAAGAACCACCAATACCGATTGCTAATAAAACATCTGAATCAGACTTAATTTTCTTTGCAGCATCCTTAATTCTTTTAAATTCTTCTTTATCATATTCAAAAGGTAAGTCTAACCATCCTAAGAAATCATTACCTTTCCCATTCTTATTTCTTAATGTTTCATATGATACCTTAACCTTTTTAGCTAATTCATCATATAATTTTTCATCATAAAATCCCTTTGTCTTAGATACATCTAATGTTAAATAATTACTCATAACTTCCTCCAATTAATTTATTTATATTATTTTAAATAGAAAACAAAGTTTTTAAATATTTCAGTAGTTGTCATTACTGGAATGTTTTCTGGATTTGGTGTATTAACATATCCACAGAAACAAGTTATAGCAATAACAAATCCTAACATACCAACAGCTACCCCTAATATAGCTCCGGCAAACACTTCATATTTTTTATGTCCTAATAATTCTTTTAATATAGGTTGATTAACTAATCCTAATGCTTCCTTTTTCTCATCAGGTAATGTTTTAACTAGCTTATTTAATATTATTGCATGCTTTGTTGCCTCATATCTAACCCCCATTGCATCATGTAATGTTAAAATACCAAATGTTAAAGATACACTAAATGACCAATCTAAATATCCCATATCTCTAAATTGAATCATACCTAATGCTGTAATCAATGATACAACAAATGATGTATGACTTGATGGGAAGCCTCCTGTTGAATGTAACATATCCCATGCAGGCTTCTTATAGATATATGAATATATTCCTAATTTCATAAATTGAGCTGCTAGCATACCAAATGTTGCAATAATGAATATTAGCATTGCTCGCATTGTAATAAATTGAACTAAATTATTAACATTTTGCTGCTGAGGAGCAATATTAATAGTAACTGTACTACCTAAAATTTGCTCCATTATGAAAAAGCCAATAATACCAATTGTAATACCTATTAAAGCACCAACTAAAACTTCACCAGGTCTATGACCTAAAAGTTCTCTTAGGTTATCATCTTTAATACCTAGCTCCTGCTTCTTTTCAGGGGTCATATCCATTAAAACCTTATTCAACACCTTAGCCTGTCTTGATGTTTGATATCTAACACCTAAAGCATCATGAATAGATATAAATCCTAATACTATTGCAACACCAAAGCTCCAATCTAAATAATTTAATTCTTTAAATTGAATTAAAAACATTGCAACTGTAAAAGCTAGTATAAATGCTACATTACTAGATGGGAAACCACCACTACTATATAACATTTTCCACATAGGCTTCTTTTCAACTATTGAATGAATAATAAATTTCAATAATTGAGCAAATACCATCGCAATAACACCTAAGATGAAAACAACCATAGTACGCTCTTGAAGCATACTATTAATTGATTTAATATTACCTGTAAAAATCTTTAGCTCTCTAATTGATGATTTAGACATTTGTTCAATAATTAAAGTACCTATTGCACCAACAATTGCACCAATAATTGCACCTATTTTTACGTGCGTACTATTGTTACCAATATCTGTAGATAATTTTGGTTCATTATCTAATCCTAAATCATTTTTCTTATCTTCGTCCATACCATCAACAATCTTATTGATTAATATGGCATGTCTTGAAGACTCATAGCCCAATCCCTTTACATCATGAATTACAATAATTCCAAATACTATTGCAACTGCAAAACTCCAATCTAAATATCCTAATTCAAGTAATTGAATCAAAAACATTGAGACTAGAAATGCAACAATCATTGACGTATGAGATGATGGAGATCCACCAGTTTGATACAACATCTTCCACATTGGCTTACGATATGAAATTGAATATATTATAAACTTTACAAGTTGTGCAATTATTAAACCTGCAAAGGCTATAATAATGATTGCTATTACACGCCATGTTATAGCTTCAAATGCTTTTTCCATAGCATAACCACTCCCTACTATTTAACTATTATTGAATATTTTTAACTCCAACTACTTCAGGAATATATTCTTTTAATAATTCCTCAATACCATCATATAAAGTTGAATCCTGTACTCCACAATTTGTACAAGCTCCTAATAATCTTACAACTACTATACCATCTTCAAAATCAATGAATTCGATATCTCCACCTTCACTATTTAAATATGGTCTAATCTTGCTAAGAACATTAGATATATCTAGCATTATGTCTCCCTTGCTTCTTTCATTTTTAACTTCTGACATAATTATTTACCTCTATTTTGTTTGTTTTCTTTATTCTTATTATTATTTTGGTTATTATTTTTATTAAATTGCTTATTATTGTTGTTATTATTTCTATTATTTTGATTTTGCTTATTATTGTTATTATTATTTTGATTTTGTTTATTATTATTGTTGTTTTGATTTCTATTGTTTTGGTTTTGTCTATTATTGTTCTTCTTAGAATTTTGCTTTTTAGAAGGATCAAAATCAGGAGATGCAGAAACATATGTTTCAACATTTTCTAATACCTTTTCTTCTGGCTTTTTGCCATTTGGCTTACCAAATGATTTATTATAACCTAAATCACCCTTATCGTCCTTTAAATCCTGTGGTAATGTACCAAGATTAATCTTTTGAAGCTTCTCCGGATCAATTACTATATGTGGATTTGATGCAGGATTAGTATCTAAGATTAATGATTCCTTATCAAAGTTTTCCTTTGGCATATCCTTAACAATAATTCTAGGAACTTCATTGTTCATTTCAATATTTTCAAGCTTTTTATATTCTTCTTGTGTATGTATCCTTTTTAAAACGAAAAAAGGGCAACCAAAAGCACAAGACTTATCTAAATATTCATCAATAAGCTTAAAATAGTTTTTACTTTTTGGATTAGTATCAAAACCTTTTAATCTTAGTATTGAAGATGAAATATCACCAACAATATATTCATATTTATCAAAGAATTCTTCAAAGTATTTTCTTTGGAATTCTTCAAGATTAAATGCATCTCTATAATTTCTTTCTAAAAGATACATTCCCTTTTCACAATTAATAACCATAAATAACCACCCACTAAATTATAATACAAATATCTAGCTTAAAAAAGATTATAATATTTTTGTTAATAGTCCATTAACACCTTTTACTATATCTTTATAGCATTCTTCAAAATCACCAGTATACCAAGGATCTGAAATATCGCTTTGTAATCCAGCAAAGCTTAATAATGTATAAACCTTTTTATCTTTATCATTTCCTACAATTCTTTCAAGAAGATATCTATTATGCTCATCCATAATAATTAAATAATCGTAATAATCATAATCGCTTCTTGTAACCTGAGATGAGCTAGTTTTAACATATGGAATATTATGCTTATCTAGACATCTTTTTGCAGGAGGATACATGTCATTTCCTATTTCTTCCCTTGAAACAGCTTTTGCATCTACAATATATTTATCATGTAATCCTAACTTATCAATTTCATTTTGAAATATAAATCTTGCCATTGGAGAACGGCATATAGAACCATGACATATAAATAATATTTTAGTCATTTTCTACTAAGCAAACTGCTTCACAAGCAATTGCTTCTCCTCTTCCTATAAAGCCCATTCCTTCATGAGTAGTTGCCTTAATTGATACTTGATCTAATCTAACATTAAGTAGGGAACTAACTGACTCTTGAATTTTTTCTCTTATAGGCTTTATTTTTATATTTTGGGAATAAATCATAACATCTAAATTATTTAAATGATATCCCTTATCTAATACTCTTTTATAGCATTCCTTTAATATAATCTTTGAATCCATTCCTAATGTTTCATTTGAATTATCAGGATAAAATGTTCCTAAATCACCTAAAGCAAGTGAACCTAATAATGATTCTGCAATCGCATGCAATATAACATCAGCGTCGCTATGTCCTAATAGTCCTACCTCAGATTCTACTAAAATACCACCTAATATTAATTTTCTTCCTGGGACTAATTTATGAGTATCCCAGCTATGGCCTATTCTAATCATAATCCCTCCATAAAACTTCTGCGAGCTTTAAATCTATTGGATATGTGATTTTAAAAGCTTCAGGATTTGCTTTAACTAAATTAACTTTAATATCACAATAATTAGTTAATACTGCAATATCATCGGTAAATGTTTTATTCTCATCAAATGATTTCTTATATGCTTCTAAAATTAACTTTTTTGGAGCACATTGTGGTGTTACTGCCTTAATAACCTTATTTCTATCTAAAAGCTCTAATTTAGAGTTATTTTGATATCTTATAGTATCTACAGATTCTAAATAGGTTAATACTGCTTCATCATGATTAATATTATTAACTATTTCATTAATAACATCACCTGATATAAAAGGACGAGCCGCATCATGAATTAAAATATAATCACCTTTGGCCTTAGTTATTCCATTATATACTGATTCACCTCTAGTGCTACCGCCAAATGTATATATTACTTTACTAGGCAATTCCTTAATGATATCACTATCATTTTCATTTAAAACAACAATAACCTCATCTACATACTTTAAAAATGTATCTATAGAATACATAAGTACTCTTTTATTACCTAATTTTATTAAAGCCTTATTAACATTTAGTCCCATTCTTGCGCCAACACCTGCCGCAACGATGATACAACTTGTCACATTATCACCCTTTAATTACTAAATCTAATTTAATATCATGTTCATCAAGTATAACATCATATTCGGATAACTCTTTATAGCATATTCCTACCTTTAATCCATTATATGATGCTAAATATCTATCATAATATCCCTTGCCATAACCAATTCTTTTATTATCCTTTGATATTGCAACACAAGGAATTAGAAAGCAAGTTATTGAATCTCTTTTTACGATTTCACCTATTGGCTCTTTAGTATGAAATTTTGCTTCTAATAGAATATCATTCCTTCTATATCTTACAAAATGTATTTCATCCCTTGTTATAGGTAAAAAGAAATTCTTATTTGGATATAATTCTTGCAATCTCATAATATCTATTTCATTACCTATTGGATAATAAATACCTATATTATTATGATTATTTAAAATATTTGAATTTATAATTTCAGATATAACATTAGAACTAGCTATATTTTTATTTAAGCTATTTCTTTTTTCTAATGCTTCTTTTCTTACATAATTCTTATCCATTATTTAATATCCTTATAATATGCAAATGATGCAGCATATTGTTCATTAGATGCAATCTTTAAAGCTTGATAAGCATTTGTAATTACATCAGAAGGATTCATAGTATCATTAGTAAATGAAATTCCCATCTTAATTTCAGATGTTATCTTCTTATCACCAAATGTTGCAGAAACATGTAATAGCTTTTCTTCATTATTTAAACCAGCCTTTAATGCTTCCATTCTATTGTAATTAGTGATAAATGCTACAAACTCTAATCCTGTAACTCTATAAATCATATCATCAGATACAAAGTTTTCATGAATTACTTTTACATATTGTGATAGCATTTCATTTCCAATTGCACGACCATATGCTTCATTTATTTCAGGAATAGATTCACACTTGAAATATACAACCTCAAATGTTTTACCTTCATTAATAAGCTTTCTTAGCTGAAGCTTCATTTTCATTTCGTCTCCAACCTGATCAAGTGGAGAATCAGTTTTTTGGTAACCATAATCTCCAAATACCTGCATAATACCGCAAAGCTCAACTACATTATCTGTAACTATTTTTTTACCGAATTCCTTAATATAAACATAACCACCACCTGTGTTATATTTATATGTTATAGAATATTCTTCATTTGTTAAGCTAGACATTTGTTCTTGATATAACGATAAATTCTCAGGCGCAATGTTTTTATAGAATTCATTTGAAGACATTGTATTACCATCTAAATTTAGTTTTTTAACTAAAACATCATTAAACCATATTTGCTTACTTGATAATGTATTAAAGAATATGCCATCACTAGAATTATTTAATACAACAATAAATCTTTCAGAAATTAAATCTAAGTTTTCCTTTGTTTCTGCAAGCTCAGATTCTACTCCAATTAAAGAATTCTTATCTTTTTTATCGCCAATAAGTATTCTTCCTTTATATTTGCCACTAACAAATATTGTTGTCTCATTAAAATACATTGCAGAATGTACTGCATTATCATCCTCAAGATTAAATATAACCTTATTAACCTTGCCTTCTTCTACTTTATTACCATAATGATTATAGAACTTTTTTAAATCAGCCTTATAAGCTTCTTCATCGTTCATTCCAATAATTCTATATTTCTTTTCTAAGACATCAAAGAAATTCTTTTTATAATATGTTCCATCCTGATAATCTAAATCCTTTTCTAATAGACTAGACATTTCCTTAACTCTATCCTTCTTATCAAGTAAAACATAATATTTTGTTTCATTTAAAGACTTTGTTAATTCTCTTGATATTCTTTCATTAGATAATGAAAAATCAACTGTAAAGAATAATGTTAATAAAGATATTAATTCTAAAGAAATAAATGAAACATTTGCTATATTAAGCCATAATCCATTTTCACTATTCTTAATTTTATCGTAGAAGATAAATAATAATGCTGCAGCAAAAACTACTGCAGAAGTTATTATGAATCTAGCTTTATAAAATATATGTCTAACAAAACATTGTACCAAAATAATGATAAATATTATAGCTGATATTACAAGTGGAATTATTGGACTTTGGTTAATAAATTCCCAAATATTAAATCCCTCTAACACCATATTATTTATTCTCCTTAACCTATAATATACTGATGATAGTAAATTAAAACTAAAACCGCAATTAGTAATGCTGATACTAATGCTACAAGAAGTACGCTTACTTTCTTGTTAGGAGAAGGCTTAGCATTAGCTCTAACTAAAAGAACAAATGGTGCTAAAAGTATTTGTGCAATCATTTTTAAAACTTTCATATAAGCTTCCTCCTTTTAATTTAATGTCATATTTAGATAATCAGCAAGTTCTGCTTTAGATTCCATAGGTTTCATAAATCCTGATGTTGCAACATGTACATCACCAGTTTCTTCTGAAACAATAATTGTAACTGAGTCAGTTAATTCAGAAATACCTACACCTGCACGGTGACGAGAACCAACTGTTTTGTCTAATGATTGGTCTTCTGTTAATGTATAATATGCGGCTGCACAAATAATCTTATTACCACGAATGATAACACCACCATCATGAAGAGGTGAATCTTTAATGAATATTTGTTCAAGTAATTCTTTAGATATATCTGAGTTTAATGTAATAGCTCTTTCTGCATATTGATCCAAAGACATTTGTAATTCTATAGTGATTAATGCTCCAACCTTTTCACTAGACATATCAAATACTGCATCACAAATTGCATCCTTTGTTGCTTGTGTTGGTGTTAGCATCATTTCAGTCTTTTTTAAGTCTTCTTTTTTATGATATTCCATAGAACGTCTTAATTCTGGTGCTAATAGAATAAAGCATATAACAATGTATGAAGGTAATATAGCACCATAAATTGCTTTAGATATTTCAAAATCTAACCAAGATGAGACAAAATATATTGATAACAATAAAAGTCCAACAATAAACAAATTTAGGGCCTTTTTATATTTTATAGCAGTATATACAACTGCAGTAATAACAATTAAAGCTAAATAGCAATCAATTATAATACGTATTACTTGAGGCGCTTCGTCTAGCATTCTACATAGTTGCTCAACAAAAGTTTCAGGTTGTGTTAAAAACATGTTTTTATACCTCCAAACAAAAAAATGAAATAATAATACATTCTAACAATTATTATACACTATTTAGATAATTTCTTAAACCTTTTAATAATAAATTATTAAAGCATTTTATATTAAAAAACATATATAAAGAAAAAAGGCATCCATTAGGATGTCTTTTAAGATAAGAAAGGTAAGTTTGAAAATAAAAATGGTGCTCCAGGCCGGGATTGAACCGGCGACACCAGGATTTTCAGTCCTGTGCTCTACCAACTGAGCTACCGAAGCATTTAAACAAAAAAATGGCGGTCCGGACGGGACTTGAACCCGTGATCTCCTGCGTGACAGGCAAGCATGTTAACCACTACACCACCGGACCATCTTTATATAAGATGAACTTATATTATTAATTTATTTGGTTGCGGGAGAAGGATTTGAACCAACGACCTCCGGGTTATGAGCCCGACGAGCTACCAGACTGCTCTATCCCGCGATATAAATGG
>JAEEGL012387003.1_pt1 | contig 47671 bp, 35 predicted proteins | sample 9134231 | NCBI WGS metagenome assembly JAEEGL01 (sample SAMN16246548, study PRJNA631951) | gut metagenome | biome: gut microbiome; feature: rumen; material: fiber-attached | host: Bos | place: Iran: Karaj | collected 2018-10 | reverse complement strand
TAAGGCACTTGGTCACACGGCATCGGAATGTATCGGGTGCCAAAGCTGCGAGAGCCGCTGTCCCTTCGGCGTGGAGATCTCTTCCCGCATGACGAAGACGGCGGAACTGTTCGGGATCTGACCGGCTCTTATCTGAGATCTTTGTACATCAGGATCTCGTCGTGATATGTCCCGTCATCGAAGCGAAGGGCATTGTGACGACGTCCGGACTCGATGAATCCGCACTTCTTATAAAGTGCCTGAGCCTGTTCGTTTTCAGCGACGACTTCCAGATCGACCTGTGTCCAGCCGATTTCCTTGGCAAGTTCACACATGTAGTTGATCATGGCTGTCCCGATCCCGAGACCCCAGTATTCCTTATAAAGTGCGATAGCGAGAGAACAGCGGTGCCGGATCTTTCTCTTGTCACCGATGCCGAAGACCGCACCGTTTCCGGCGACCTTGCCGTCTACGATCGGGGCCATCATGATCTGGTACGGATCTTCCAGTAATCTTCCGAGGATCTCGACTTCTCCTTCGAGCGTATAATTGACCTCATCCGGATAGCGGAGAAGAAATTCCGTTTCACCTGCCGTAGCCTTCAGATACTCCAGCATGGGCGCAGCCAGGTCTGGTCCGTTCGGGCGCAGGATGCACTTTCTCCCGTCCTTCAATGTGATTCTTCTTTCCGGAAAATGCATATCCATCCACCTCGTTTCTATCTTTTCTCTTATTCTAATGAGTCAGGACGTATGCGACAAGTAGTCCGATGGTATAATAAAAATATATGATAACGGAGCGAGGATGAAAGAGAGGAAGATACAGGCATGAATTATGATATTCGAAAGAATACATCGACACTGTTTTTCCGTGTTCTGGCAATTATCGACATATTGGTGTTCTTTCTTTTTTTCGTGGCCGGAACTTTATCCTTCCCGCCTTCCGGAAGACTGATCAATGATTCTTTTCTCAGAGATCTCCAGTTCAGTGAAATATGCAGTCATGCCTTCGTGGGTTTGATCCTGATCTTTGCCTTTCTTCTGGTGTCCGCGATTCTGGTAGCGATGTATGGGAAAAATATAATCTCTACGGTTCTCATCGGAGCCGGCATTGTTACCTTTATTGTTACGTCTTTCAATACCATGAACTATATCATCCACAAGCCGGTAGTCGTAAAGTGCGAGTGTGTAAGGAGAGATATCAGTTATGATTCCGATACGGACACTTCCTACCACATCCTTTTCTTTGACAATGGGACTTCTTCACATGTCACCTCCGAAAAGTGGCAAAACGCGATCGGAAAGACGTTCTATGTGGTGATGTGTGGAAACGACGCGATCGCTTCTTATGACCCGGCGGATTACATGCTGGAAGAGTAAATCTCCGGAAGGGTATTACGATCCTTCGGAATTTTGCAGAAGATGTATCCGTTATTTTTTCTTCTTTCCGGCGTAAGTCGGGGTCCGCTTCTGCGCTTCGAAGACGAAATAGCCATCCTTCTCGTAGATCTTGACGCCTCCGAAGATAGCGATCAGCTTATTCTTATACCAGTCTTTCCGCTTCGTGACCATGAACATCCTTCCACCGATCCGGAGGCGGTTAAATCCCTTCTCGATGAAGGTCTTCGCGACTTTGAAATCTGTATGGTACGGCGGGTTCGAGAGGATCAGGTCGAAATCGGATCCCGGGACCTGGGAGAGTGCATCACCTGACACGAAAACAGCACCGGAAAAACCGTTCGATTCCATGTTCTTTCTGGAAGTCTCCACGGCCAGAGCGTCGATATCCGTAAGCACGATGTTGCCGGGCTCTACGCCGAAGGCCGCTGCGGCCAGAGATACGATGCCGCACCCGCAGCCCAGATCGAGGACCTTGTCTTCTTTCTGGAACTGAACATACGCAAGCATGGCAAGTGTACCTCTGTCCGGTTCCCTGGGAGAGAAGAGAGAGTTTTCCGTCTGGATGGTGAGTTCTTTACCATTGAAGGTGACTGTATACATCTTGGTTTCGTTCTTTCGGTCTATAGGATATGGATATTGTATCACACAAACGGAAATAAGCCTGTGATGTTATTTGAAAGCCCCGGAATTGATATAATGTGATCAGTAAAGATACGTAGGAGGTGTTTTCATGATGCAGGATCATATGGCAGGAGACAGAAAAGCTTTCCTTCCCGGGCAGCTTTGGACGGATACGGAAGGGAACCGGATCGAAGCCCACGGCGGCACGATGTATCAGGAAAACGGTGTGTACTACTGGCTGGGCGAGGATAAGAGCCATACCTCCAAGAAAGGAAAGACCTGGACCTGGGGCATTCGTATCTATTCCAGTACGGACCTTTATAACTGGAAGTGCGAGGGACATATTATCGAGCCGGAGCCGCAGGATAAGAGAAGCCTCTTTCACCCGAACCGCAGGCTGGACCGGCCCCATCTTCTTCGCAACCCGAAGACCGGGAAGTATGTACTGTGGGTAAAATACTGTGATAAGAATCACTATGCTGTTCTGACTGCAGATCAGGTTACGGGACCTTATACACTGGTAGACCCGTTCCTTAAACCTTACGGACATGAGTCAGGGGATTTCGATCTGGCTCTGGATGCAGAAAAGGGCGATGCCTATCTCTACTTCGAAGCAGACCACGAGACCCTGCTGGTCGCGAAGCTGAACGGGGAGTTTACTAATGTGCAGGGAGAGGCCGGAGTGGTTTATGATATCCGTAAACCGCCACTGACGCGTGAAGCACCGGCACACTTCATGCGCAACGGGAAACACTATCTGATCACATCGGGAATGACCGGATACTGTCCTAATCCGACGGAGATCGCCGTAGCCGATGACTGGAAGGGCCCTTTTGTGGTCTTAGGCGATCCGTGTGTCGATGATAGTAGTTCCGCATCCTTCAACAGCCAGCCGAGCCATGTTTTCCGCGTGGAGGGAACCGATACCTACGTCATGATGGCTGACCGGTGGGTCCCGGACTATGTTATGACTAAAGAACGTTACGATACGCTTTATCGCGTGATCTACAGCCGTGTGGATAAAACCCTTCACCCGTCCGTTAAGGACGTGATAGCGCTTGCGAAAGCCCCTCTTATGGGTTCAGCCGATACGTCCCAGGCACTGTATGTTTGGCTCCCCTTCACTTGGGAGGGGGATTTCCCGAAACTTCACTGGCAGGAAACCTGGTCACTGTAATCGTCGTGCGTACCCCTTCAACGTGACGGATTTATCACTTAGTGACAGTCTGGCCTTGCTATTATGATACTGTGAAATCGTGTTGTATCCATATAGAGGCAGGAGGGGTCATATGAAAAGATATTTCAATTCTGTCGTGTTGGCGTTAGCCGTTGCATCTGCATGCTGCATGGGGGCAGCATGTAAGAAGAAAAGCAGTGAGTCGGAAGAAGGAAAGAAAACCACATCCGAACCATCTGTTTCTTCGACTCTTCCTTCTGAAGAGGAGAAGCAGGTAGAGCGTGATGAACCACTTACGGAAAATACTACAGTTGACTTACACCGTGATGAGTATCAGATCGAAATGGCGAAACCACCTGTTTCCACCCGTGCGGATGGTTCATCTGTGTATCAGTCGAAAGAAGACGCACTCGGTTACGGAAATTCCTGTAACGCTTCGATCGCTACCGGAAACAGTGAATACCACTTCTTCGTCGTGCATCCGGAAGCGCATATCATAGCCATCGAAATGGAGAAGCTCTCCACAGGGGAAAGTTACTTCGTTTATTCTCCTAAACCGGTGAAAGATCATGAGCAGAGTATAGATATGCTGACCCTCTACGATCATTATCTGTATTTCAGAGAGGATATGTCCGAGATCAAGAGGATCGATCTTCTGGATTTCTCTATAAGTGAGATTGCGGAAGGTGCATTTAGCCGGATGATCGTTTATGATGATGCGCTTTTCTTAGGCGAAGAGAGCACCATAGTAAGATATGATCTTGACGGCAGTAACCGCACAGTGCTATTCACTGCGAAGTTTGCGGATCACCCGGTAGATATTGCCTTCTGTATAAACGACGATAAGATCCTCTTTTCCGATCCACAACACGAGCGGGAAGATGGCCTGGTATATGGGAGCCTTTTTTCTATGGACCTGGACGGGAAGAACCGCAAAGAGATCCTGCCGGATGTGATCGCCGGAAATGACGACGTGTTCTTCTCAGACGGAGAGAACATCTACTTCTACGGGATCATGCCCCGGGATCCGGATATGAAGATGCTCAGCGATCCCGATATGAAGGTGGTCGGGAACAGCTTTGTGACCACTTATAGCCCCGGTGAGGAGGATGCCGAAACCGACACGATGATATCCGGTTTCTTCTGTGTGAAGCTGGACGGGAGCGAAACCACCTTTATCCAATCATATAAGGATGGTTCTGTTAACGTAATCGACGGACTGATCTTCTGGTCTGCCGGTGATACGATTTTCGTCGAGGGTGAGGGCGTATACTATGACGAGATTGGCGATATGAAGATCTTCGAAGTCGACGATATGATCAATCAGCAATTCGTGATCGTCGGTGACTGGATCTACTATTCGAATGTGGATCCGGATATGGGCGACGAAGGAAGGACACGGAGAAGTTACCTGGGTGGCGGATTGATCGTTGTTCTGGATTGGCCTTCTGTGCCAAAAAAATAAGCAGACTGCGGAGAGAGAAGATTCCGCCTTACCTGTATCAGAAAGAGAAGACCTCCCTGCGGTTTGCCTCAAGGAGGTCTGTTCTGTTGTTGTTATGATCTGCTCACATCGGTGGTGTATCAAAATCTTCCCCGGTTGGATCCTGACTTTCTGTGATTACGTCAACTGCATCGAAAAAGATAATCTCAAGCTCTAATTCTTCGTATTTCATGTCTTTCCTAATCTCCCTTCTCTTAAGCTACGGCCTTGCACTTCTTTGCGAAATTGTAATACGCCTCTGCAAGGTTCTTCAGCGCGTCAGAACCACCGTTCTTGGCAACTTTGAGATAAGTATAGATGGAATAGTTACCACTGACGTCTCCGACGGAGTAGGTGAATTCACGATCGTACTGTGTAGCAGGGAAGCCGGTTCCCGCAGGACCCTTAATCGTGTACATATAATATCCGCCATTCGGCGTACCGGAGATGGTTTCAGAACCGGAACCATAGCTGACGGTCATAGTCGGAGCACTGTCTCCTTCGAATGCGGATTTTTTGAAATAAAGCTTCAGATTCGTCTCAGAGAGGAGGGACAGTGAAGCACCATAGAATGCTTCATCCGCTTCATATGCTTCGGCGGGAATCGCATCAGCAAAGGAACTCGAAAAATCTACGCCTTCAACGGTCGGAAGCATTTCTGTGTTGATTCCCAGCTGAACCTGAGCATATCCACCGTAGATGATGAGTGCTTCCGCAGCTTCCTTCTGGGCCAGCGTGTAGTTGCCGTCCATGATGGCCTTGGCATAATTCTCGATCGTGAAGGTCTCGCTTACTGTTTTGCCGGAAGTGCCGTAATGGATCGCGATTTCGATCGGCGCTGTCATGCAGGCAGACTCGACAGGAATCGTTAAGATATAATTGCTGCCCGACGAGGTAAGCTCGGTTCTGGCCAGGGTCTTCTCAATATTTTTGGTCTGTCCGTTCTTCGTGTAAGAGTACGCGTAAGTGACCGATGTATTGTCATCATCATAAGATCCGAGATTCAGCTGTGCGTTGAGCAGGATGGATCCGGAAACCGCTACATTGCATCCTGTTATCTTCGGAGCCGTTACTCTCTGGAGGACGATTGCACCATTCGAGTAAACTGCATCGTAAGAACTGTCAGAGCATATGAAACTGGACAGATCATAAGAATAATCGTTAACAATAAAGTATTTATCCGATGTGTTCAGAGTTCCCCGCTTGAAGTAGATCTTCGAAGAAGCATTAAGATCTCCGACCAGATTGATGGACTTCATATTATGAGAGAAAAACAGATCCTCTTCACCAGCTTCATGGCTATGATTACCGTACACCTGGATGCTTCCCTCAATCTGAATGATCTGCTGATTGTTGGTGTTATTCTCAATCTGGATTCCACCTCCGCCGATACTTCCGTTGCAGGTATTATCTGTGATCGTACAGTCCTTCATGTAAAGATCACCACGGAGTGCACGGATTCCGCCGCCTCCTTCGGTTGCCGTATTATCACTGATCGTCACGCCAACGAGTCTGGCAGTACCTACGATGTTATAGGTAATGCCGTTGATAGTAGAAGATCTTCCTTTAGAAGAGGTATGCACTGCGATACCGCCGCCGTTCTTTGCCGAGCAGCCGGTGATCGATCCGCCGTTCATATAAAGGTAAGAGCCATTTCCGACTTGAATCGCACCGCCCTCATCAGTAACGTGGAAATTGCTGATGTCTACATCATTTAAAGTAAGGCTGCTGGAGTTCTGGAGGAGGAAGCAGCCACCTCTTCCCGGATCAGGTTTCGAACAGAGTGCATTGCTTATCCAGTAGTCAGTAGAACCACCACCTGTATATCCGCTGGCGGTCGTGATTGAACCGTTGCTGATGGTAAGATCGACATTCCCTGCAAGAATACCGGTAGTGTCGACATTTCCGACGATATACACACTTCCGGAACCCGAATAGGTGATCGTGTGTCCGTTCAGATCGATCGACAGAACAGCACGGTCATCCGAGATCTGAGCCGTATCCGAAACGCTGATATCCTCCGTAAGAATATAGTCGCCTCTCTCCGTAGGCATCTTATTGCCGTGGTCTGTAATGTAGGCCTGGTCGATCACGATGAGTTCCGGATCACTTGCGAGAGCAGATGCGGAGAAAATCGAGAAAACCATTGCCAGCGAACAAAGAGCAGCAAATGCTTTAATGTGTTTTTTCACTTCAGTATCCATCCTTTCGATGTCAGATTAGTTTGTCATACAATACTCTAACCTTGTAAATTATATCACGATAAATATTTCTTGTTAAGTAGCGGGTTTCTGACGCCATTTCCGGCTTAAGTGACAATATTGTATGATTTCTCAAGCGGGTTCCCTACTATAATCGAAATAGGGAAAAGTTCAGGTAAGAGAAAGTGAGAGGGTACGATCATGAATGAGACTGACTCGAATGGGAAATTGCCGCAGATGCCTGTTTTGACACCGGAAACCTTAGCGCCGAAGGGGGCAGAAATATCTGTTCCATCCGAAGCCGTGACGCCGTCACAAGAACCGGAACAGGCGACGTCAAAGAGCCATCGGAGCATGAAGATACTGATCGGCTCACTCGCTGTTTTACTTCTGGCCGGTGCGGTTACAATAGCGATACTGGCAAAGACAGGTGCTTTCTCCAAAGAGAAAGAGGTGAGTGCCGGCCAAGGGACTTCGTCCGAAACGCTGAACGCAGAAGAAGGAAGTGCAGCGGAACCGGAGCAGGAGCAGACGGGACCGCACGAACCAGTGCTTTCATTAAGCCAGGTAACCGATAGGCAGTTTGAGTTTATGGACCAACTGGCAAGAGAGTATATCCGCATGGATGGCGAAGGTATGCCGGATGAAGTGGTGATCGATGACATGTGTTATCTTGGCATGCTTCGACAGGATACTGTATATGCGGAGCGTGCGGAAGATGAAAAAAGCATGATCCAGATGGTCTATCAGGTGAAGGTGACTGATAACACAGGGGCGGAACCTGTTAAACGGCAGTTTTTCTGGATGTACGGGTTCTCCTATGTGTATCAGGACGGAACGATCAATCCCAACGGTACGGAGTCTATGGTGGATACACTATGCTTCGACAACTGGACGGTGCCGGGAGCTCTGAACATCGAGCTTCTTCTACGTCAGGCGGAGAAATGGTATAACCTTGAGGAAATCGGCATTGACTATTCACTCATTCAACCTTCCGAATACGGAGAGAACAAGCATTACGACCTGGTCAAATCGCTGGATCAGATCACGCCTGCCATGGAGGAAGGATTCCGGAAAGGCGCCGAAGAATGGATGGAATACGGTACGGTCCGTGTCGGATGCACGGCAAACGGCATAGTATTGGACAACATGGAATACGAAGGTCTGATTTTGACTCTTACCCGTAATAGTGCCGAGAACCGTGTATATATTGTGTACCGGCTGGATATCACAGATCAGAACCAGACTCCGGAGGTTAAACGAAGTGTGTACTGGTATGTCGGATTCGATGGGATATTCGAAGGCGGAGAGATACAGACCGTATCCAGTACCAGTCAGATATATGATTCCTGGTCGCTAAGTGATTGGGCGGATGGACCTGCATCCATCGATGCACTTCGGGAAGTGATCCAGCATGAGGAAGCAGTCGGCTGGAGTTACGAGGACAGTTTCGAAGAAGAAGCGATCTGATTCTCTATGTCGGCGGGCAAGCCGCGCCGGGATTCTGCCTTACCGTGGATGCGACGACAGGAAAATGTCTCTATTCGAAAGAGTATTCTCTTTATGATCAGGATCTCGAGAAGCCGGATCCGGAAATGACGAACTGATTCAGCTCCGGCCCCTGGTTCTGTTTCTTACCCCCTCGCCCGTTCTTTGATAATCGTGGTGACTCGGTTGTTGATGATGCTCAGTACCGCATCCAGGCTCTTCTGATCCAGGAAATACGCGGGCATCTCTTCTCTGATCACGTTCAACACAGCCGGATCCCGGGATTCGACAACTGATGCTGACATGAGAGCTTCTTTATACGTCGTGATCACACTATCATCCAGCACGATTCCGTAAGACATTTCAGAATGGTTGTAGTTTTCCAGTGCTTCTTTCGCTGAAGAATCGAATACGTTCTTATTCATCGGGTTGGTAAAGTCACCGGCAATGATTTCCTGCACCTCATCACTCAGGCAAGTCTTAATGAATTCCCAGGCACCATCTACTACCGTAGACGGGGCTGAGGCGGAGATCCCGATGGAGGTATCTACTGTAATGTACGGTCCGCAGGCATCTATTGACGGGTATCCCAGAAGTGTTAAATTGGAGGATAAATATGTGTTCCTTTGTAAGAAAGTTCCCATACCCGAAAAGGAGGCATTCCCGTCCAGATCCATGTTATATCCGTATTTCTCGGGAACATTATTCTTCACATATTCACATAGCTTCCTGAAAGCTTCACTATCAAAGTTTACTGTATTCCCCGAAATACAGGGTGCACTCATGCACGAACACAAGGTGGTCAGAACACCAAGACGGGTATCTACCATCGGATCGTTACCATCGCATATTTCAGCTACGTATTTCGCATACTCCTCATAGGTAAATCCGATCTGACCATCGGAAATATCCTCTTTATTCACCAGCAGACCATGTACCGCGAAACTCACCGGCATATAGAGAAGTTTTCCGTCCACCTTTGCCGCATCGATTACATTTGAGAAACAGTCTTCGGTAGGGATTCCGTTCTTCCCTGAAAGAAAACTACTCAAATCTACAAGATGGTCTTCTGTCTGGATCTGCTTTATATCCGCCGCATTCAGAATGATATCCGGACCATCGCCGGAGAGCATATTGATTGCCAGAAGATCATTGAGATCCGCAGCAATTCTATAATAGATGTCATCTGCCTCATCTTCGGTTTCCGCATCACCGTAATTCAGGTTTTTCCTGATGTCATAGTTATACGAAAGCCGGATGAAATAATCCTGATTCATATCGTTGAATATTCGGATCGCTTCACAGATCGAATAGGAAACTTCGGCATTTCCGATAAACGCTGCCGTAAGAATCACCTTGCCGGCATTCGGATTGCTCTCGGCTTTCTTAAGCGTGATGAGCGTAGAAGTACCGATAGGATTTCCGAAGGAAAACTGATCCCGCGAATCCGCAATATAGACATCTCCTGCGAAAACATACTTGTCTCCATTTACAGAGAAAAGAGATAATTCATCCATCAGGTTTCTGTTCAGATTACAGTCATCAAAAGAGACGATCTCTTCTAATTGTTTCGTTTCAAAATTGATTCTCTTTATGCCGCTTTGATCTGTGATATATGAGTTTCCTCCGAAGGAAGATATGTGTTCATTAAAAGTGAGTGCATTCAGCCAGGAATACTCTTCATCTTTGATCTGTACCTTACCGCTCTCCAGATTCAAAGAAAGAAAATTCAAGTTACCAAACGAACAGATAAATACGAGTTCATTCTCCGAAACGGCCATACATCCACTGATCATCCAGATTTCTGCAGAAGGGAGGGAAGAAGAAACGTCTACGATTTTACATTGACCGTTATTCAGGATCACAAAGATAGTTTTTCCGCTTTCAATATCACTGTATTCCGAGACAATATATTCACCGCTGACCCATGTACCGTCATGGAAAGTAGGAATATCCTTTGATGTATAAGGCATTTTTTCGAATGTTCCGATATCTCCCGTCTCCATATCAAGATCTGTCAGATAGTATGACATCTCAGCATCATGGAAGGTATCACAGTCTTCCCTGTATAGAAGGATCTTTCCGTCACAGATGATAATATCATTAATATACTGATTGTTTTTTTCAGAAACGACCTTTGTAAGATCAAAGGAATTGAGCAGTTTCCCATCTGCATCATAATAATTCAGATCGTCAAATTCATATTCGGAAGAATCGCCATTCTTCCCGGTAAAGCCCTCCGGATATTCCAATTGACCGTGATCTCTGATAAGAACACCATCTTGATAAGCACCGATAATTTCTCTTTCACGATACGACACTTTCTTATCCTGATAGATGTCGTCAATTTCTGTTGTTTGGGCATCAAACCAGAGAGATTCTCCGGACGCTTTTGAAACGCCTTTCTGCGCTTTTTTCTTACATCCTGTAAAGGCCATAGCTCCGAAAAGCATAGCGATACTAAGGCCCGCTGAAATGAGTCTCTTAATCATACGATCCTCCTAAAAAATGAATCTGTTATATTTTTGAAATTCAGAGTTTATATATCGGAGTCACAATTCTCCAGAATTTCGATTCTGTCCGCGAATCGAGATCTATTTGTGTCTGCCCATCCTCGGTGATCTCATAGTAAACGTATTCGGTTTCCCCATGCCATGTTGCTTCGCCAAACGCATATATTGTGCCATCGTTATATCTGGCATCTCTTATATCGATAAACCTGCCCGGGACTGTATCCAGATGTACTACCCGGTCTTCAGTGGCTGTTCCGTTATCAAAATCCAGTTCATATATATGGAAAGCATAGCCGGGATCTGTCCCCATCGATTCCTTCGGCATCTTCAGGATCGCATACGTCTTTCCATCGGCCTCATACACATCCGAAATATTGTAGCTAAACGGATCAATATCGACTGAACCGGTCAGATCACCTTGTTTTCCGTCGACCATCTCATAGCGGCAGAACCGGCAGATATCCTCGTTCTTCTCGTAGTCTACGCCATCAATAAGGACATACATATAGTTCTCGGTAATACTGATGACGTTACAGTTCACGAAGAGATTCGTCCGCTGACTGATATCCTCCGGGATCTTAAAATCCTCGGCTCCGATGAGATTATCCGTGTTATAAACGATACCGGTAATAAGATCATATGTTATATTGACTACTTTCCTTTCTTGAGAAAGATCAGAGGATGCGGCCGGAACAGTATGGTTTCCTTCTACCGGAGCGGACAGAGAGGACTCGGCAGCGCCGCTTTCTTTCTCGGAGCCGGAAGAGGAAGTCCGCACTTCGGATTCCGGCTTATTCGTATCTTTATAGACGATGTGTGGTCTTATGAGAAGACAGACGGATGCTGTGATCAGAACCGCACATACGATCACGGCCGCATATTTCTTCGCACCGGATCTCCTGGCGATGTTAAGGATGCGCTTCTTCATGAAACTTCTGCTCTTTCCGCTGACGGAGGTAGCAATAGACGGAAGAGGGCTGTATCCCGAGATCTTAGAGACATACGACAGCAGCATTTCCCCGTATTTTATCCGGTTTTCCTCTCCGCCTCGTGCAATCACCATCTCATCGACAGCGAGTTCGTTATCATGCCGGATCAGGTAATAGGCAATCCACACCAGGGGGTCGAACCACAATACGGTCACGAACAGACTTTTGATCACATTCCAGAAACAGTCACCTAACTTGTAATGGCAGTACTCGTGATAGACAGATAACGTGTAATGATCGGAATCCATATTAAGATCTTCAGGAATATAGATGCGGTTCCAGAAAAGAAACGGAGAATCCACTCCCTTGATCCTATATACTTTCAATTTTCCATATTCAGAAACCGAAAGCAGGACGCGCTCTTTCCGGAGCTTACCTGCAAAAGCAATATTGTTTACGAGCAGAACGGATCCGATGACTGCAGAAACACTGACCCACAGACATATGGCCATCAGTTTATAATCGATGTTTCTTCCTGGGGTCTCCGATGTTTGCGAAGAGACGGGAACAGCGTGATCTTCGATCGTCCCGGCATAGGAATAGGCTCTGTCCGAAGGATAGGAAGCCACTTTCTCGTGCACAGCAGATGCATCCATGGAAACGGTGGTTTCAGGTTGACGATCCACTACCTCACGATGTCTCTCAATGGCCACCGGGATGGAAATGAAACTTCCTACCAGCATAAATACAGGAAGAATGATCCAGGCGAAATACTGCACTCGGCAGGATACTTTCCCTTTCATCAGCTGTCTCAAAACAATGAGAACTAAAATCAGAATATTCAGCGCTACGAAAAATCTCATTCTATTTGCCCTTTCGAAGAATGTTGTAAAGCTCCTCGATCTCCTCTTCAGAGAGAGCTTCCTGGCTAATCAGATTACTCACCATGGTTCCGATCTTTCCGTTGAAATGCTTGTTCAGGAAAAATCTTGTTTCCTCCGCCTCGGCTTCTTTACGGTCGAGGCTCGGATAATACTTCTTGGTTTTGTTGTCAGTCTGAAAATGTATGCTGCCTTTACTGTTCATTCTTCGAAGAAGCGTCATTGTAGTGGACTTGCTCCAGCCTTTGGATTCTTCCATCTCACGGATGATCTCCATGGTGGTAAGGGGACCCTTATCCCAAAGAAGATTCATAATATTCCATTCGGCGTCAGCAAGCTTGACCATGAATACCTCCACGTTTACTTAAGTCAACCTATCGTCATTATAGATCCGACGTTTACTTAAGTCAACCTATTTCTCGAAAAAATTTCCTGCACGGAACTTCTCGTCCCCATAATCCTCTCCAAAGGCCATTAAATTGCGGTTTTTCACGTCATTGTTGTGAACGGCTTGTATTCAATATATAATGATTCGGCGAAATACACTTACGCATCTGGGATTCGGGAAAAGAGGAAGGGTTATGAAAAGACATCTGTTAAGTTTTCTACTTGTGATGGCACTGCTGATCGGGATGGTGCCGGGTAACGTTCTGGCGAACGGCCACTTACGAACGGAAGAGTACGGCAGTTTCATTGATGGCGATCAGCTCATCAACGATATCATTGAAACAAGCGGCATGAATGTGCATCCGAGAATCATCATGTCAAAAGAGAAGTTTGCGGCCTTGAGAGCACAAGAAGGGAAAAATACGGTGACAGGTATTCTTCTTGAAGAACTCCGTGGGGAAGCGGACAATATTCTTAAATCCAGAAAAAAGGAGCCCATAACATATAAACTAGATAGCGAGGGGCACCTTCTCGAAACATCGAAAAAAATACAGCGTGGCGTGGCGACCCTTGCTTTGGCATATAATATTTTCGGGACGAAAGAATATGCCGAACAGGCCTTCGCAGATCTGGAAGCTGCCTGTGGTTTCTCGGACTGGATGCCGGAACACTTCTTAGATACAGCGGAAATGTGTACAGCCTTTGCATATGGTTATGATTGGCTCTATTACTGGATGAGCCAGGAACAGCGGGATCTTATCCGGACCAACTTGATTGAAAAAGGCCTGAAACAGGTTTTGGTGGATTATACGAAGGATGAAACTGAATTCTCTCGCACATACTACTGGTATCTGGCTAATGAAGGAGACAACTGGCAGTTTGTCTGCACCGGGGGGACGAATCTGGCGGCCCTTGCTATCGGAGATGAAGGAGATGCAAGCGAGACTGCCGCTTCGGTTCTGACTTACGGGTTCAAGAGAGCGTATTCCTGTGTCCGTATCGGATATGGCAGACCGGATGGAACGTATAAAGAGGGGCTCGGGTATTGGGATTACGCTACCTATTATCTCGGACTTCAATCCTCCGCGCTGAAAAGTGCAGCAGGAACCGACTATGGTCTTGCCGATTATGAGGGCATAGCAAGATCCGCCGATTTTGTACGCTATATGAGTTCCAACACACCGGCAGCTTTTAGTTTCGGGGATGACCGTGTGGACCGAAATACCGGATGGGCAGTCTTTCTGTGGCTTGGCGAGCAGCTCAATTCGCCGGAGTTGTCTGCTATACGCCTTCGATATATTCCCGAAGATCCTGACTTCAATTATCTGGATGTTCTGTGGATCGACGAGAGTAAACAGACCGGTGAGGAAATCAATAAAGAAACCGATTGGGGATTTGTTGGCGCGTCCAATGCAAGCTTTAGAACGACTTGGGATAAGAGCGGCCTTGTGGCGGCACTTCATTCCGGCGAAAATGATTACCATTATCACGGGCACTTCGATCTGGGCTCGTTCTATATCGAAGCAAACGAAAAACGGTTCTTTACGGATGTGGGAAATGAACCAATCTATAAACTTAAGGACCGTATGTACTCATACCGGATCAAAGCGGAGGGACACAATACACTTGTCATCAATCCGACAGAGGGGATTGACCAGGCGGATAATATAACCTGTCCCATAACCGGGTACGGAAGTGGAAATGAAGCTTACGCCATCACGGACCTGACCGAAGCGTATGCGCCAAGCGGGGCAGATAAAGTGGTCCGCGGCCTGAAGATGATCAAGGACAAGGAATGCGTGATCATCCAGGATGAGATCTCTCTTCGTGAGCCGGGTGAGATATACTGGTTCGCGCACAGCAAGGGGCAGATCGAGGTTGCTTCTGACGGAAGAAGTGCGATCGTAACCGTCGACTCCGAAAGATTATTTGTGAAGCTTCTTAGCGAGGATGGTCAGTTTACCGTGATGAAAGCTGAACCGCTTCCGGAATCCAAGAATGTACCGGGCGCTTCGGCGAATAACGATTTCAGGAAACTTTCTGTGCATCTGACAAATACGAAAGACACCACGATCTCTGTGGCATTTATCCCGCTGAAAAACGGTGAGACAAGCCCTTCGTGGGAGCCGTCCGTGACTCCTATTTCCGAGTGGTCTTCCGAGGATGAGACGGTGGATATGGGCTTCGGCGCACGCCTTTGCGGCTGTACGCTGAGCCTTGCCGGGGATATCGGTGTGAACTTCTATATGGATCTGTCTTCGGCGGAGCTTTCTGAAGATGCATATGTGGAGTTTACTGTTCCTTCGGGAGACAAGACCGAGACACGGAAGGTCTATCTACAGGCGAAAGCGGGTGAGGACAGAACTGTTGCGAAGACGGCTTCCATAGGAGATAAGACCTACTACGTATTTAAGTGTCAGGTATCGGCGAAGGATTTCGCTTCGGATATCGGGGTGAAGATGGTAGATGGCGGGAGCGCCGGCGAGACATATTCCTATTCTGTGAGAGAATATGCCGAATATCTCCTTGCGCATACAGACGATCACGCCGAATACAGGAAAGCAGCACCCCTGGTAGACGCACTGGTGACCTATTGTACATGGGCACAGTCCTATTTCGGTATTGATCCGGATCTTATCGATGTTACATATCTGAATGACGTTGCGGTTACATCGGTTACCGCGCAGGAAGTGGAAGAAGCAGCACCTGATGCCGCGGTCGTCCTTGATGCGATCCCGGGTGTGACATTTGAAGGTGCGACGTTATCCCTTAAGTCGGAGACGACGCTGTCACTGTATTTCAGAAGCAGCGAGGAACTAGCCTTCTCCTGCAACCGCAGCAATAAGCTGGAGACGACGAAGGTAGGCGGCTATCAGGTGGTACGTATCCGCGGGATCTCCGCGCCTGACCTCGATAAAGTCTTCGAAATGAAGGTCATCTGCGGGGGAAAAGAAGGCATGGTCAGATATAGTGTTCTGAACTATATTGCCAACGCAGTCAGAGAAGATCAGTCTGATGATGACCTGAAGGTTCTTGTAAAAGCACTGTATCTTTACTATGAAGCGGCCGAGGCGGCTGCTACTGCATAAGGAACCGGTCTCGCCGGATAATCGTCTCAACCGCGCTTGTCGAGATAGAAGTCAACCGCTTTCATGTAGAAGTTGGTCTCATGGTCGATGGTTGTCCAGTCCTCGTCATCCGGCTCATAGAAATGCACATTCAGGATCAGCCGCGCAGGTCCGCTCCAGAGCTCGAAATGTTCCGGAAGGATACTGACCTGGATGACGGACGTGTCGCCTGCTGCGACACAGCGCTCGGGAAGGGACAGCGTTTCATTACGGAACACGGCGCCATCCTCCCAATCGCCGTCGTCTCCTTCCTTCTGGAGTGTGAAGACTTCTTCGATATACAGCGGTGACGTGCCTTCATTGGTAATCGTAAGTTCGAGAACAGACGGGACCAAACTCCCGTCTTTTTCTACATATTTATCTTCGGGTACATAGACGGAAACGAGGACATCTCCGTGGAAATTGGTCACTCCTGTCGTAGAGTCAGAAGGGGTAGTGGATGCGGGTATCTCTCCGGTCGATTCGGGAGGGGTAGTGGATGTGGGAACTTCTACGGCCGATTCCAGTCCGGTCGATTCCGGAGGAGTCGTTGTCGAAAGTCCTGCTCCGGTATATCCCGGAGTATCCTTCAGCAGACCGGAACTCCATAACCCGAGCGCGACGATCCCGAATACAGCGGCGGCGACTCCTGCCGGAAGGCCATACCGCTTCAGAATCCGCAGAATCGGTCTTGTAGAAGGTGCCTGTTCTGCAGGAGGAGAAACCTTACCCGCAGACTCTTCTCTTCCTTCTTCTACATATGTATCATCGATGTTGTTGATCACTTCAAACAGATCTTTACCGGTCATGAGAACAGGCCTCCTTCCTGAAGTTTGGTGCGAAGTTGATTCCTCATGCGATTGAGGGAAACGGAGACGTGATTCTCCGTCATATGCATGCGCGCGGCGATGTCTCTCACACTTTCTGCGTACCAGTACCTACTGACGAAGATCTTTCTTTTCTCAGAAGGAAGTGATGCGAGGAATCCGTTGATGGCAGAGAGCAGTTCCTGGCGGTATAGTTCGCTGTCTGCCGTCTCGTATCCGGCGACCACCTCATCCAGCTCTTCGAAGACCAGGGGGAGATTCCCGCCGCCCCGCTTGTCGGCATGGTTTTTCGCATAGAGATTCAGTGCATGGTTCTTCGTGATGCGTCCGATATACGGAGGAAGTACGGAAGGGCGTTGAGGGGGAATGCTGTTCCATACCGAAAGGTATGTATCGTTGACGCACTCCTCTGCATCCTCCGGGCTGCCCAGGATGTTCAGCGCGATCTTGTGGCAGAAGCGCCCGTATTTCAAGGCGAGCTCCTTTAGCGCCTGTTCGCATCTGTCCCATAACAGTTGTACGATTGATGTATCTTCCATAGCCCTCTCCCTGGTCCGGCTGGAAACGCCGGCTTACAACTTACCCATCTTCTCTAACTATATCACACCCGATGATGTTCTCTTTTTTCATATTCATGTTCGCTTCGCAGGATCATCTTATATAGCAGTGATCCCGGACGAAATCCAGAAACTCTTCAGAGGAATCAAAGTCGGTATACTCACCTGATTTATTTTGAAAGTGACACAGATAGGAAACGCCATCCTTCGTGAAGTACAGCGACTGCGATCCGAAGTCACTTTTCTGGGATTTCATGTCGCCCATATCTTCCCAGTCGCTGAATTCCTCCGGATTTTTCGGATCCTGAGTAATGGTGATGTCATAAAGATCGTCATCCCGGTAGGTCCGAAGACTTATCGAAGAAGTTCCGGCACGGCTCAGATAATTAAATCCGGCAAGCCGCATCCCGCCGAGGAAAGGAGTATTCACGATCTTGTCGTAGATATACGGTTCCTTCCCGTCATCCGGGCCTAAGTGGTTAAGAAGGATCTCGGCATAGTGTGTAAAAACGGGGATGTCCTTGTCTTCCAGATACGCGGTCTGGGTATTCCAGACATTACGGATCACCAGGATCCATGTCCCGCCTACAGGTTTTGCATAATATAGAGCTTCATGGGAAGGTTCGTCTTTCGAATCCCGGATATGGACAAGCACGTGGTCCTCTGTATTCTCGATGACCCTGATATCGAGAGTCGAATTCTCTTCAGAATACCCACCCATCGGGCCGGCGAATTTATACGGCAGTTCACTGATCACCTGATCGGCAGATGTGCCATCCATGGTGTCCAGCTCGAGATACGAGACATTACCTTCCAGTACTTTTCCATCGGAATTCAGGCAGAGGATAGTATTGTGGTTGGAAAACAGGTGGCTCCCGTAGTCCACACATATGAATTCATGTTGCGTCTGAAGTTCGTCGCAGGCGGTGTAGATCAGTGTAGTATAGTCCACGATAAATGCGTATTTCTCTGTTGCCTCTTTCAGAGTGTACTCGGCCTTCAGATCTCTTTGCGGATCCCAGTACACGATCTCTTCCGGCATATCCGGCTCGTCGGAAGTCACGCGTGTTCCGGTCGGCACCGCCAGTTCATACGGTCCGGTATATACCGATACGGAGAGGCTTTCTTCCTGATCTGATGAGGATCGGCCCTTTTTACGATCAGAGGAACCGGCATCGTTCTTTCTGCAGCCGGAAGCCGTGATCACTAAGATAAGAGAGAGCGCGACGGCAAGTTTGGTTATCATATTCTTTTTCATATCGGGCACCTCGTTTTTCTGTCTTCATCCCTATTAACAGCTTCCCGGAGAGAATCTTACAAAGATTTCGCATATTTTTTTACCATTGTCCTTCTAAGGGAGCAAGTGACAGGAATGTCATTTTGTTTCTCTCCTTTACATGATAATCTATATTTGGCATATGGGGTTTATGTCTTATATAGTCAGAAGATGAGCAGGGAATGTGACATATGAGGTGAGCATATGAGAAAACCGGTACGCATCGCTGCCATTTCGGTCTGCCTGCTTTTCGTCTCAGGCATGATGACAGGCTGCAGGAAAAAAGCCCAGACAGAAAAGAACATCACGACAGTAGCCGGAACGCCCTGGTACGATTCTGTCCGCTTTAAGATCTCGATGGAAATGTCGGACATGGATATGCTCATGGTCGATTCCGCTCCGGAATACATCAGCGGAAAGATCTACAGTACCTATTCGACATATGATCTTCAGACATCCGAGGAAAGAGTAAAACTGGATGTATATAGCGAAGACGGGACGAAGGAAAAAACGCTGGAGATAACATTCCCTGGCGAAGAGACGCAGGTGCAGAATATCTATTCCCTTATTCCCAAGGAAGACGGAAAAACGGCGATTGCATTGGTGGGTGTTTTCAACGGAGGCTTCGAGTCCTACTTCATCAATGTAGATCTGGAAACCGGGAAGGCCTCCGATGTCACTCCGATGAAGGATAAAAGCGGGCAGATCGTCAATATGATTTCTTCTGTGACCCGTGTCGGTAACTATATCGCCGTGCAGAGCATAAACATGGAAACAGGAGATACACAGCTGTACTTCTACGAGGACATGGACCTGCTCTGTGAGATGGACATGACGACCTTGCCGGGAGGCGGTTATATCGATGCTGTCTCTTATAACGAAAAAACGAAGAAGGCATACGCAAATGTGGAGAACATGAAGGGGGAGAAGTATACCTGTGAGATGGATCTTTCTTCAGGGAAATTCACGAATACGACACCCTGGGTTACCGGAAGCGATAATGAAGACAGTCTCACCGATTACCAGTGCACAGGCCAGGGAGACCTTCTGCGCGTAGATACACTCGGTAATATTTTCAAGTTTAATGTGGAAGCGAATACGGAGGAGAAAGTACTGGACAATAGCTGGTATTCCCCGTACTTCTACGACTTCAATCCTGATAAGAATGACGATATCCGTGTACTTCACTACTCTGAAGAAAAGATCGTGCTGTATTTCCATGGAACTGAAGGATTCCCAACAGCAAGGATACCGTCGGAAACCTATTCTGTCATGGTATTGACGAGAGCGCAGGTGAACCCGCATGAAGGGAAAAAGATCATCGAGATCAGTGCGCCGCTGGACGGCACATTCTCGGACTATCTGTCCCAGGCGATCGTTTCTTTCAACGAAACGGACCCCGAATATCTTATCCGGATCTGGAGCAAATATAACGAGGGCATCAAGGCGGGAAGGGGATTTCCAATCCTGGATCCACAGATCGAACGCGCCTACACGCTGGTAAGAGAACTCGAAAGTGCGGATTGTCCGGATATCGTTGTGAACATGGATAAGAAGGAAGCCATGAATGACAAGACCCTTCTGGACCTCAGTTCTTCGCTCGACGAAAGCATAAAACAAGGGCTCTTCGATAGTATACTCGAAGCCAGCAAGGTGGACGGGAAACTATACTTTATCCCGGTGACGCTCGAGGTCGAGGGACTGATCGTGAAGGAAGATGACGTCGGAAAAGATAAGGTCGGCATGACTTTCGAGGAATACGAAAGCTACATTGAGAATACACTGTCCGGTGTACAGCCTTATGACTATCCTGAATCCATATACAACTATCGGGATGTTTTCCTGATGTCCTGTATCGACATGAAGTCTGCCGTGGAAGGCGAGAAAGTGGATTTTGACTCGGAACAGTTTAGGAAAGCCGCAGAATATGCCAAGGCGAATTTCATGGAGAACCGAAGGGATCCGGATGTGTATATACCGTTTGCCGAGGAGGAGCTGCGCCCGAGACCGGATGGGAGATACGTCCACATGACGAACTTTGCTGATTACGTCATCCACTGCGCCAATGAGCAGGATGCCTGTTCGGTAATCGGTACGCCGTCGGTAACGGCAGAAGGACCGAGATTTAAAGCACAGGAAAGCATCTCTGTGACAGCTAAATCCGATCAGATGGAAGGATGTAAGAAGTTCATCAACTATCTGCTTGGCGGTCAGTTTATTCCCGAAGGGGAACTGTCGGTCAGCTCGATCTGCGTCAATAAAGATGTCATGAAGAAACAGATCTCCCTTCTTGCGAAGTACTATAACGAGATCTACGATTTTGAGATGGAATACGGACTCTTCGACAAGAGCCAGCTGAAGACCATGGGCTATAAGAAAGCTACGGACACGATGCAGCAGAAGTTCTTCGATATGATCTCCAATCTTTCTGTGTACTACATGGACGATAAAGAGATCAAGGACATCATCAATGAGGAAATGGCTGCATTCTACGTGGGGGATAAGTCGATAGATGATGTGATCCGTTTCATTAACGACCGGGTCGATAAGTACATCAGTGAAGCAAAATAAAGACATCTCACGATGGACCTGTTCATGCCCGAAGCTCCTGTGAAGGATTATCCTTCGAAATATGCTATACTACAAACATCATCTGCATCGGATGTGCAGACCGGGTAGTCAAGGATTCAGGGAACGCAGGTAGTAGGGTGTAAGAAACGATGTCGGTTTTTAAATGCAAAATGTGTGGAGGATCCCTCGATATCAAGGAGGGTATGACCGTATGCGAATGCGGATACTGCGGCTCGGTGCAGACCGTCCCGCAATTAGACACAGAGAAAAAACTCAACTTGTTCTCGCGCGCGAACAGATTGCTGCGGGCATGTGAATTCGATAAAGCAGCTGGTGTATATGAGACGATCGTAACGGAATACCCGGAAGAGGCGGAAGCGTACTGGGGACTCCTGTTGTGTAAGTTCGGCATCGAATATGTGGACGATCCCGGAACCGGAAAGAAGGTTCCGACCTGCCACAGGTCCTCGTATGACAGCATTATGGATGATCCGGATTTCGAGATGGTCATGGAATGCTCCGATACGGTTGCCCGCGGTGTGTATAGGGATGAGGCGAAGGCCATCGAGGCCCTTCGTATCCGGATCAATGAAGTCTCTTCCCGGGAAGCCCCTTACGATATATTCATTTGTTACAAAGAGACAGATAACGCCGGCAATCGTACCATAGACAGTGTGATCGCCCAGGATGTGTATCAGGCACTTGTAGAAAAGGGCTATAAAGTCTTCTTCTCGCGGATCTCGCTCGAGGATAAGCTGGGTCAGGAGTACGAACCCTATATTTTCGCGGCTCTTCATTCGGCGAAGATCATGCTGGCTTTCGGAACAGATTATGAATACTATAACGCCGTCTGGGTCAAGAATGAATGGAGCCGGTTCTTAAGCCTTATAGAGAAAGGGGCGAAGAAGACGCTGATTCCTTGCTATAAGGGCATCGATGCCTACGATATGCCGAAAGAATTCGCCCGGCTTCAGGCGCAGGACATGGGAAAAGTCGGTGCCATCCAGGATCTGCTCCGCGGAATCGAGAAGATCATGGGAGCGAAAAACCAGAATACGCAGGCACAGGGTGTCGTGAGAGAAGGCGACCTGACGAAGATCGGCCTGATCAAGCGCGCCTTTATGTTCATCACGGAAGAGGAATGGGACCACGCGAAGAGGTTCGCGGAGAAAGTCCTGGACATCGATCCACAGGACGGTGAGGCATACCTCGTGAAGGCGATGGCGGATCTGCGGGTTTCACATCTTGGCCTTATAAGTGACGTGACGGTCTTCGAGAACAACCCCAACACGAAGAAAGCCCTTCGCTACGGAAGCGATGCTCTGCGAGCCGACATCAACGGGTATATTGCCGCATATAAATCGGCCGAGATGATGCGCCTGAAGGAAGAAGAGGAGAGAAAGAAGAAGGAAGAGCAGGCTGCCCAGGAAACCGCGGAGAAAGTGATCGCTACGCTCACTTCCGGTGGACAGTCCCTCGCACAGCGGTATGCGGATGCGAAGCAGAAAGTGTCACAGCTCAATCAGATCTGCGACAGCTTCGATGAAACTGTCTTGCGGATCAGGAAGCTTACCGGCCAGAAGGAAAAGACCGAAGGTCAGTTAGCCGAACTTCGTTCCCGGTACGAGTCCCTCGGCGTCTTCTCCGGTAAGGAGAAGAAACGCCTGGAGAGCGAGATTTCAGATGCGTCGGAAACGATGAATCAGATCGAAGGTAAGCTTGCCTATGCGGGTGCATTGCTCGGTGGTTTCACGACGAAAGAAGAGGCGCAGGAGGCACTTGTCAAAAAAAGAGCAGAAGCCGCCGTATTGTACGCTAGGGTCACAGGCGGACAGGGAGAAGACGAGGAGGAATGGAGCTTCGGACAGGCGATTCAGGCTCTTCTGTCCAATCCCCGTGTGATAGAGATCGTGACGGAGAAGAACCTCGAGCAGGTCTCCTCGTACAGAGGGTTCGTGAAGATCATGTTCGGCCGCTATCCTCAACAGCGGCAGCGTGGGATCTCCGCCATCGAATGGCTGGTACTGAGGAAAGAGGAGGATAAGGTCCTTCTGATCAGTAAAGACGCCCTCGATGCCAGGAAGTACAGCGAGAGCAATACAGAGGTCCCGTGGGAGAGAAGTTCGCTTCGGAAATGGCTGAACGAAGCGTTCTTTAACAGTGCTTTTGACACGAAGGAGAAGGAAATGATCCTGAGTACGCACATTGCGGCAGACAAGACGCCATCTTACAGTACAACGTCTGAAAACGATACCATCGACAAGATCTTCCTCCTCAATAGTGTGGAGGCCAACCTGTTTTTTAATTCGAACAGTGCAAGGGCGTGCCAGGGCACAGCGTACTGCCACATACAGCGTGCGGGCATAGAAGAGGCCGGGCCATGCAAGTGGTGGCTAAGATCCCCTGGTGCGTATATCAGCGAAGACGGCACCGTGAACTACGGCGGCCGAGGTGTCTTCGCCGATGTGAACGCCGTGCGTCCCGCTCTGTGGATCAGTGTAGAGGCGTAGATCTTATCTGAGCCAAAAAAGTCGAGAATCCAAATGACTCTTTCAGTTAAGATGAGCTCACAAAGGAGGTGAGCCAAGTGGATGAACATAAAGAGGCGGTACGGTCCATGCAGGATTATATCCGTGATCACATCCAAGATGAGATCACTTTAGCAGACCTTGCAGCGGCATCTTCGTTCTCCCCCTGGTACGCAAGACGGCTCTTCATGGAGCATCTGAATATGACGCCGGCAGTCTATATCAGACGCTTGAAACTGTCGAAGTCGGCCCTGCGGCTGAGAGATGAGAATATATCTGTCCTCGATGTGGCCATCAGTATGGGATTCGGAAGTGTTGACGGATATCAGCGCGCATTCAGACGTGAGTTCGGCTGTAATCCGAAAGAGTACTCCACCAGCCCGGTTCCCATCTGGCTCTTCACTCCTTCGTTGATCATGGAAAATGAAAGGAATGTGAATAGTATGAGTGAGATCAGAAATGTTTTTATCCAGGTGATCGAGAAACCAGAAAGAAAGGTCATTATCAAGAGAGGGATCAAGGCGAACGAATACTGGAGCTACTGTAAAGAAGTCGGCTGTGATGTATGGGGTCTTCTTACGAGCATCAAGTCCATCAGCGGCGAACCGGTCTGCCTGTGGCTGCCGGAACACTTGAGAAAGCCGGTGACGAACGAGTATGTGCAGGGTGTTGAGGTAGAGACGGATTATTCCGGACCGGTTCCGGAAGGATTCGAAATCATCGATCTTCCTGCGGCGACCTACCTGCTTTTCCGCGGAGAGCCCTTCAAAGAAGAGGATTATGTATCTGCGATCACGGAGATCTGGGATGCGGAGAAGAAGTATGATCCGGAGTTCATCGGATATACCTGGGATGATAAGAACCCGCGTATCCAGCTCGAGCCTAGAGGCGAGCGCGGCTATATCGAGCTTGTGCCGGTGAAGAAGTCGTGAATGAGGTCGTGTATGCTTCTTCTCCGCGCTGTTTGCTAAAGCAAAGGCGCTGTCGAAGAAGCATGCAAATGACCCCCTGAAGTTGGACAACAACTTTGGGGGGTTCACTTCACAAATGAGATGGCCCCTTTCTTCAGCACTCCATATCTGGTCCATGTAATGGTCAATGTTGAAACGTTTTACATGGACCACTACTTGGAATAATGGCAAAAGTTTATGTAATGGTCAATGTTGAAACGTTTTACATGGACCATTTCTTTGACCAAGGAGCGCTCCGCTTGTCTTTTTGTGAGCATCTCCTGTTATCCTACGAATAACAGATTTAGTAAGCCCTTGTCAGGGCTTACTAATCCTCTCTTTGAAAACTTAAATAACTGTAATTGTAGAAGCTTTATCTGAATAGAGGAGGATCTTATGGAAAATACTTATTTTGTTGTACTAAACGGAAATAACCAACCATCTGGACCGTATCCTCGTAACGTACTTCTTCAGATGATACAGAACGGAACCATTAACGCTGATACCTTGCTTTGGGATCCTGTATCACAGGCATATATAAAGATTCAAACTTCTCCTGATTTTCAAGATGTCCAGTTTGGATCCGCGCAGAGTACCCCTGTTACACCACCTGTTCAGAGTACTCCTGTCCCAACAACGACGCATAGTGAAAACACAAGTGCCGGTAGAGATGTTCCCCAATCGGGAATCAGTGCGGTATCTATAGTTGGATTTGTTCTGGCACTGCTCGGAACGATATGCCTTTTTGTAATACAATTCCTACCATTTGAAATAGATGTGGATTCTATGCGTTGGGTGACCAGCAGTAGCATAGAACACGATCTTAATCTGTATATGGCTTGGTATTGTGGACTGGTTGTCGGATGTGCCTTGGCGATTATTGGCCTCGCTATGGTTGTTGGGAGCATAGTTAAGAATCGTAAAGATTCAATGGCTATTGTCGGACTCGTATTCTGTGTAATTTCTATTTGTTTAGCCGGTTTTAGTCTTACGCAACTCGTTGACAAGACTAATTCGTATACTACTTTGAAGCTGGAAAAAGAGGAAATAAAAGAGGAAGTCAAACGGGAAAAACGGGAAGCTTCTAAAAAAATAGAGAGTCAAAATGAGGCGATCAATGCTGTTACATCCGCGATTGCGGCTGCTTTAGGATAATGAAGATAACTACACCCGGATCAGATTTGAGCGTGTTTCTTCTGGGCGAATCCCACGACGGCGAATATGCGCTCGACAGGTATATGAAGGTCATCAATATCGAAGTACCCTCCTCTCCCGATCAGGATGAATGAAAACCGCAAATAATGTGGCAAAATGCTGTTGAATCGCCACAAAATATGTGGTTTAATGAGCTCGGGAGGGTTACTCATGGACCATAAATATGTACTGAATGAATCGATTACCGGCGAAGATCTGAGACAGATCCGTAAGCTTCTGAATATGACGCAGAAGGAGTTTGCTGTATTTGCAAACGCCTCGAAGAGAACTGTCGAGAACTGGGAAATGAAGGACGAACCGATAAAAGGACCGATCGTAACTCTTGTGGAGATCCTTCGAAGACATCCTGAGATCGCCGGGAAACTGGAACTTCCGGAAACCAGGATGAAACTTCGTTTATGGTATATGTATGAAGATATGGTCTGCACGGTCATTGACGTGGACGAGCTGAAAAGAATCGTTAAGATCAGAAACTATATTCACAATCCATTATTCCGTGCCTTTGGCCGGAACACGGAACCAGAGTTTGAAGACTATGAGGAATTTCTGAAATCACGCTGCTTCCCGGAGACTCGTGACAAGATCAAGCTTGAACTGAAACGCCTGGGGATCCCTTTCTACGATCCGATCCTGATCATTGAGAAGACAGAAGGAAGAATGGCAGAAGATAAGTTTTGGATAAGAATTGAAAGGTGAGAGAATCTCCACTTGGCGTTCGGATATGACGAAGTAGAGACAATCGTGGGAAAAGCAGACATCTTCTATAGTAAACGAATCGTAGAATGCCCCTGATTTCAGACGTTTCCGAAGGTAAACGATACATCGGTTGTGATTCGGAACGGGATGGGTTAGAGTGCATTTGGAGGTGAGAAAAATGGATGCATACAAATTCGGTTGCTTTGTAGCTGAAAGAAGAAAAGAACTGAATATGACACAGAAAGATCTGGCTGCAAAAATACTGGTAACCGACAAAGCTGTCAGCAGATGGGAAAGAGGATTAGGATTTCCGGATATAAATACTCTAGAACCTCTGGCGGATGCGCTGGGTGTGTCCATGATGGAACTCATGAAATCTGAAAGAATCGTTGAAAATGTCTCTGCTAAGGAAACGGAAGATATCGTAAAGGATGTCGTGAACGTAGCAAGTATCGAGGCCGAAGAGAAGCACAAGATCATTATCTACACGTTCGCCGCGACCACATGTCTTCTCTCGATCATCGAGATACTACTTAGCTTTAAGTGGGATTCCGAGACCCTGATGATGTCGGCCAATATCCCTTATGTCGCGATCATCCCCGGGATCATGCTGATCATCTACGGCCTGATCCTGCGGATCAGAGGACGGAAAACACACGGAATCTGGGCGATCGGCATTTGCCTGCTGCTTGTGCCGGTGATCCTTTTCTGCGCGGCGTTTCTTATCTGCGGTGTATTCCATTCATGACAAGGAAGTATTGAATTAAGCAAAAGCAGGAGAGTTCTGCTTCCGATACGGATCGTACTTGGGACTCTCGTTGAAGACGCTTCTAGTAAATAACGCTTACGCAGAGAGAATTGGCGGAAAGGTCGGGTGTGCCTACCGTTACCTGTTCTCCTCCAGGATCTGAAGGCCCTGATCGATGTCGTCACCGAGGACTTCCTGTATTTTCTCGAATTCCTGTTTCTTATGGAGATTCTCCAGAACCGTTTGAAGTTCTTTCTTTCCGTGGCTGGAGATAAATAGGGACATGGCCTTAATGGCATGGACTTCTTTTCCGAGAGCATAGAAACCGCGTTTACATTTCCGGATCTCGTCACATTCGTAGCAGCCGTCGAGGCCTTTTTCTTTACAACACGCGGCATTCGGGCACACCCCGTCCGGTGAACATGTCGCATACGAACAGGTGTTATACGCTGTTCTGCAGGAACCGCAATAATCCTTCAGGAAGCAGTGGGCGCAGGAAAGACCGCAGTAGGCGATCTGATCGACGCCCTTCTTCGCCTTCTGGCAGAGTTTGTTCTTGATGCGGCACATGGCCTCGATATGCATGATCCAGTGCCGGCTGAAAGGCATCTTCAGAAGTCCCTTCAGATCTTTCTCGCACCAGTAATCGATCAGCCATACAGCACTCTCGTCCGTGCTGACGCTTCCGCTATCAAGGATCCGTTTCTTATCTTCGTCTGTAAAAGTTCTCTTCAGATCCTTATACGCCAGTTTGCGGAGGATCTCATCCGAAGAATTCTTCACGGCACGGCAGTACTCGAATACCTCTTGCGTGTCCAGTTCCCGAGAAAAAGAAGCGATTCCTTCATCGTGAAGTTCATTTCCCGTAGTAATGATCGGGCTCTTCGTCTTCTTCAGGAAGCTCCCGGTAAAGAGCACCTGCTTGTTCCTCGCGATCAGTTCATGGGCCACAATATCCTCGATCCGGAAGATATGCCACATCGAGTAGACGAGGGTCTTACTGTGATATCCTTCCGCTCCAGAAAAAGGCATCTGATAGAAAGCCTCTGCCGGGTAATTCTTCACGATCGATGTGATCTGCTCAAAGAGTGATTCTCTCAGTTCGATGAGCGCATCGATCCCTTTGGCAAAAGACGCCTCTTTTCCGATCAGGGTCTGCATCTTCTTATTCATCTCGGACCATTCTTTATTCATGTTACTTTCCCCCTCAATCGTGCCTGGAAGTGTCCATCAAACTGACAACTCCATTATAAAAAGAGAACGAATGTTTGTCAACAGCTGCGCAAAATCGCTATTTATAGCGATGCGAAATGTTAGTTTTTCATGATAATCTTCCGGTATAGGAGAAACACAAAAACAGGAGGAAGAGAATATGAAGAAGAGACTGATAGCAACCGTTCTGATGCTTTCGATGGTCGCCTCTCTGGCCGCTTGCGGAAAGAAGGATGAGACAACGAAAGAAACGAAGTCACCGGATACGACGAAACCGAAGACGGAAGCAACGGAGGATACCACCACCGCAGAACCGACGACGGAAGAGAGCACCGAGCCGGTGGAGGAAGGCCTCACGAAAGAGAAGTACGATGCCATGACGGCGGAGGAGCTCCTCGAGATGGCGGAGATCGCAGACGTCGAGAAGATTACGGATGACGAGTATTTCTGGCTCCTCGAGACCTACCGTTTCGTTGATATCGATTACGATGAGATGGTGCTGACGAACACGGACAGCATCACGCGGCAGGCGATCAAGATGACGAAGGGCGGCACGCTCAATAACCTTGTCGAGCGGCTCCTCGACAGCGAATATCCGCAGGTAAGAGCCCTCGGATACACCGGGATCGCGAGTCTTTTCGGCGCATCGGACAAAGACATTCAGTCCGTGCTTACGAAGCTCGAAACGGAGACGGATGACTACTGCCTGTTCAACGCGACAGATGGACTGATGAATTCGATGAAGAACGATCCGAAGGTGGCGGAATTTATCTTCAAGATGTCCGAGCATCCGAGCCCGAAGATCAGATGCAGAGCGGCCATGGCCATCGGTAACAGCTGGTCCATCGGTGTCGACGGTGCAGTCGAGAGAATTATCGAAATGATGAAGGACGAGGATCAGGATGTCCGCGCACATGCGGCGATGTACGCCGGCAAGCTTCACGACGATGCGGTCGTCGAGCCGATCGTTGAGATTCTGAATAATGAAGCGGACGCGAAGATCCACGGCGATGCACTCCGCGGTCTTGCTTACATGTGGCTGGACTATCCTACCCATGAGCACACAAGCGAAGCGGCGTACAGAGCGACTCTCGACTACTATTCGAAAACCCCGCGTAACGGCGACGTTCCGGTTTGGAACGGCATCTCCGGATTCAATGTCATCTCTGAAAAGCAGATCGTGGAGAACAACTGGTACGAGAATGCGACATACTTCAATGCAGATGAGTTTACCGCCGTCATGGCAGACCTCATCGCAGACCCGGAAATGAACTGGCTCGGCAAGGGTCCGGCCATGAAGGCAGTCATGGTGCTGTGCCCGGAGAAGTATGAATCCCTTGAGGCAGTCGTGGAAGCCCTCGGCGAGCAGAAGGTCACAGACCAGTACAACAAGTATAAGGATGAACTGGCTGAGAAGACGGCAGCATCCGCCTGAGAAATGAATATCGATGAACATGTGACCTCCTGAACGTGAACATGTGGAGAAACGGATGTGGCAGTCGGTTCAGCCCGGCTGTCACATCTGTCATATCGGATCCGTGACAGGAAAGTGGGTAAGTAGTACAATCGAACCGTGATGGATAAACGAGGTAAGTATGATCAGTAAAACGCAACGGAAAAGAATACTGATTTTTGTCGCGGTCTTCATGTTCATCATGCTCTACAATTTTGTGAACACGTTTATCCCCGGCAAGACGCACGACATTATCTCGTTCGCCTACATGGGATTCGTCGTCGTATGGTATTTGTCGATCCGGGAGCGTGTCATCAGCGCCGTGATGCGGAGGCATTTTCTGATCGGGTGTGCATCGCTTGTGCTTTTGTTCCTGATCCGCATCTGTAAGTGGAATTACTTCGGGATGTTCCCGGTTGCGAATGAATTCCTGCAGTATCTCACGTATGTGCCGATCATCCTGCTTCCGCTGGTGTCGCTCAATATTTCTCTTCGCGTGGGTATTTACGATCCGAAACGCACGCGCGAGATGACGACGTTTCTGTGGATCGTGGGGATCGGTTTCTGTATCAGTGTGCTTACGAATTCCATGCATGATTTCGTGTTCGTGATCCATCGTCCGGTGGGTGAAACGCTTAAGTACAATTACGGTGCAGGGTACTTCGCCATCGTCGTGTTCTCGCTGACCTGTGTGATCTCGGCATTCATCCTCCTCGTGCACCGCTGCAGCCTTACCGCGAGCCGGCGCCTCGCGTTCATACCGATACTGGCACTCATCCTGGGCATTTCCATGATCGCGGGCTATTATATCGCCGGCGGTGCGCCGAAGCTTCTGGGTTCCAAAATCTACAACATCCAGGAAGCATTCGTGTTCCTGTTTGTCGTTTTCTGGGAGAGCAGTATCCAGATCGGACTGATTCCGACGAACTCCGACTATGGAACACTCTTCCAGGCGTCGAACCTCGATGCATTCATCAGCGATACACACGATCAGGTCGTCTATCGTACCGCCGATTCATTGCGCAAAGCACTGTCACCGGAAAGTACAGAGTCTTCCTCCGATTCCCGCATCACGTCGCAGGAGATACTCGGCGGTAAGGTGGTCTGGGAGGACGATATCTCGAAGATCAACGAGATCCGCGCATCACTTCTCGAAGTGACGAAAGAACTCTCGGATGAGAATGAACTTCTTGAGCTGGAGCATGAGACAAACAGTAAGAAGGAAGAACTTGATTCGCTGATGAGTCTTTACGATGAACTTTACGATTCCGTGCGAAGTGAAGTAAGAACACTCCGTGCGCTCCTTTCGGAAATCCGGAAGGACGAAGATCTCGAGAAGATAAAAAGAGCGGCGGTGCTCGGTGCATTCGTGAAGCGCCGTGCGAACCTGTCGATCCTCGCGCACAATGCGCCGGATATCAGTATAAATGAACTGGAGTATGCGCTTCGTGAATCGATGTACTATATCTCGCTTACGAAGACGAAATGCAGTGTCATGGTAAGCGGCAAGGACGAGGTGTCGGCCGAAGATCTGATCAGAATGTACGAAGTGTTCCACGCCGTGTCGCTGGAACTTCTCGGCACCGAGTGCAACATCATGGTGAACGTCGCGAGAAGAGGGAAACTTCACATGAAGATCATGGCAGACAGAATCGTGAACAGTGCTTTTGCCGAGGAAATAAAAGAGAAGTTTAAGGGTGGCACGGAAGTGTCAGTTGATAAACAAGAAGGGATCACGTATATCGTATGCGGTGTCTGATGGCGTTACAAGTGAATCTTTCCGATGACCTCATGGTCGTGCGCGGACTCATGTTCCTGTGGGGCGCGTTCATGGTGCTGGGATTCATCGACAGTCTTGCGGACGCGATCCGTTACAGAAGACAGCGCTGGCGCATCCTGCTCAACATCGCGTCGGTGATGCTCTGTTTTCTCCTGACGGTTTTCGTTTCTGAGGGGGATTTCCTCATGCGGGGCGGACTCTGGATCGGTTCCATGCTTGTTCTATTTGGTGTCATGACGGTGGGTGTCGTGATGCAGGTCGTCATGAGTATCCGCTTCCGTCAGGAGCGTATCTATGCGGGCTCGGTCAAGGAGTCTGTGGACCAGCTGCTGACGGGTGTCTGCTACTACTACACGGACGGACGCATCAAGCTCCATAACGTGAAGATGGAGGAGATCTGGAGAAATCTCACGGGCAGAGCTCTCGTCGACGGGCGCGTGCTCTGGTCGACGATCTCGGAAGGTAAGGCGGATCTCGGAACGTGCGTGAATACGGGCGAGACGCCGATCTATATGCTTCCCGACGGTTCGGTCAGAAGCTGGAGAAGGACACGTATCTCGGCGGACGGGATGGACCTCTACGAAGTGCTCGCGGCAGACGTGACCGAGGAGTACGGATTGGTCAGGGATCTGGAAGAGAAGAAAGAAAGACTGCGCCTCCGGGGGCAGCGTCTGAAGACGCTCGGCGAGAGGATCGATGCGCTGAATATTGAGAAGGAAGTTCTGGATTCCAAGATCCGTGTCCACGATGAGTGGGGACGTGCGCTGATGGCGGCAAAGGCTTACCTGGAAGAACCGGATGCAGTCAATAAGAGTACATTTCTCTCCATGTGGGAGAAGATGATTTCGTATGTGGAAGTGAACGATCAGTCGTCTTCTAAAGAAGCCTACGAGGATATCTTCCGGGGCGCAGAGGCGCTGGGTCTGGAGATCATCGTGGACGGAAGGCTTCCCGAGGAGTACGATGTGCGCAACATCCTCATCCAGGCCATGACTGTGAGCCTCAGTAATATGGTCAAGCACGCCGGAGGAAAGAGACTTCAGGTCGGGATCGAGGAAGAAGAAGAGGACGCCGGAAAAGAAAGACTCGTTATCTCCCTTCGTAACGATGGTACGGCACCGGAAGGTGAAGTGGAGGAGAAAGGCGGCCTTCTGAATCTTCGGAAGAAGGTGGAAGCCATGGGCGGGAAGATGTCCATCACGAGCCGTCCGGAATTCATACTTCGGATCGAACTTCATACACGAGTCGGAAACAGGGAAGAGTAGAAGGTGCGGAGAAACGAAAATGGCATACCATATTCTTATAGTAGATGATCAGAAGATGCAGCGGATCGCGCTGCAGAGCAGTCTTTCGGAGAATCCGGATTATCAGGTCGTGGATGCGATCGGAAATGCGGAGCTCGCGATCAGTTTTGCCGACAGCAGGAAGATCGATCTGATCGTTATGGACATCGTGATGACCGCAGGAATGAACGGGATCGAAGCGGCGGCGAGGATCAAGAAAGATCATCCGGACATCAAGATCATACTTGTGACCAGTATGCCGGAGGTTTCCTATGTGGAGAAAGCAAAGGAAGCCGGAGTGGAAGGCATGTGGTATAAAGAGTACGAAGTCATGCCGCTGGTGAAAGTCATCGAGCGCGTACTTCACGGGGAGAGGATCATCCCGGAATCGACGCCGGTACTTACCATCGGAAATGCGTCGAGTTCGGACTTCACCTCACGTGAGCTGGACGTACTCCGTAAGGTCGTGTATGGATATACCGATCAGGAGATTGCAGATGCACTCAATATGAGCCGCTGGACCGTCCGTTCCCATGTCAACAGCCTCATGCAGAAGACGGGCTTTAAGAACCGTGTGGAACTTGCCGTAAATGTGCGTTCATCCGGACTTGTGATTGATGAATGAACGCATTCATGAAGGATTCGTTTCTTTTCGAAAGCCCCGACCCAAGCTGTTCTTCCATTACATTTCGTTATATTTCGGCTCGAGATTTGCTCCCCTTTGTAAGTGAAGCGTGGTAAAATAATAGTGTTCATTGTCTGTGTACATAGGGGACATGCACTATGCTGAAGACGCATAATTATGGGATGAAAAGTTTGCGGTCAGGCAGTTTTATCTGCTTGATCGCTATGCTTATTTTCGGGGCTTTTTCCATTACGACGACAAGTTTACTGATACGCGCGGAGAAAAAGACGGAGTTAGAAGACCATTTGACAATGACAGGTGACTACGAGGTCACAGTATTTAATGCAGAACTTGGTTTCGAAGAGGATCTGGCGGCAGCGAAAGAAGTAGATGCTGTCGGACTTTACTATGAGCTGGGAACCGTTACCAATGCAAGTGGTGCAGCACCTTTCCGGGCCGTAGCACTAAAAGACGAATTATCGGAAGAAATCTACCACCTGATCTGTTTCCGTGGCGCGCTTCCTGAGAAAGAAAACGAAGTCGCCATGGATATATCTGTTGCAAATGCATTCGGTGTGGCACCGTATCCGGGCGAGAAGATACTATTGAAAGCATATAATTCCGAAGGTGATTACATCGGTGATAAGGAATGTGTAATATCCGGAATTTACAAACTTTCCAATGAGCTCGATTTCACCGGGTGGAGCAGAGGACCTGATTATGCAGAATATACGATGCCGGGTGTGTTCTTCTCTCCGGTGAATATTGACGCATGGGGATGTACGAGGGGGACAGTGTTTCTGCAGAGTGAATCAGAAGGTCCGCAGAGATTGATCAGCTTGGTTCGTGACCTGATAAGAGAGACAGGAAAAACATGCTCCGGAGTCGATTATAACTATAGGCGGGTCGGTACATTTACTTATTCTGTCGGCGTGGAGCTGGCACAGTATGATGTTTCAAGGAACGATGTTCAGGCAATCGTAGATAAGGGTGATTATTCCAAGGATTTCTATTCAGAACAGATCTTCCCGGTCATCTCGGTGCTGGTCGTACTTACGGAAGCAATCACATTGTTTATGCTTTCGAAAAACATTATTGCCAATCGGAAAGAGCACTATGCGATCCTTCGAAGTATCGGTATGTCAGCAAGAAGGATCATACTGAGTCTTTCTTCGGAGATACTCGGATTCGGCATTGCCGGAACGTTTATAGGGATCGGACTCGGGTATGCGGCGCATGCGCTTCTGATCCGTTTACTGAATGCCATATTCCATGCTCGCCTGCATGATGGTATTCATGTGGAGAAGATCCTCCGGCAGGTCACATATGACCCGATGGGTATGTCCCTTCTGATTTGTGTCTGTTCACTTGTATTATCGCTGATCATTCCTCTTTATAAGCTGTACAGGATGTATCCGTCCGAGCTGTTATCCACATCCGACAGTATGTTTGTCGGGAAGAGAAAAGGCCGCAAGAAGAAATCGACCGGTTCGAAGAGAGGATGGCTCGGACTTCTCAATAAACGTATCGACCTTCATGAAGGAACTACTATGCTTGTTATGATGATCGTACTCGCAGCGATACTCTTCGGGTATGTATTTTTCCGGGCGTATTCTGAAAGGGCCACCGCAGAGTCAAGAGGAAATTTGAACCAAATGGGACTGGATGGGGAAGGATATGTGGCCGGTATTTCTTCAGAGATAGAAGGTCTTGGCAATAATGTTTTCAATAGACATGATGCAGGTGTTCACCCGTCCGCTCTGGAAAAGATCGAAAATGATCCCAATATCGAAAGAATCTGGGCTGTCATTTCTAACGAATCCACCCGAATGGTCTTCCCCGAAGAACCGGATGATGAGATGAAGAAGCTTCTCGGGAACCGGTCCTTGAACCGGCGGGATTCGGAGGATCCGAGTGAGCATGAGGAGATGATCGCGGAAGCGACAATCTATGGACACATGGGATATGACCAGCCTGTCTACATGTATGAGTTGCCTACGGTCGGACTTACGGAGAAGGAAATGACTGCACTTCATGGCGAAGTCATCGCCGGCCGGATCGATCCCGAGAAGATCAGAAGCGGTGAAGAAGTCGTACTGGCAGTACCAGAGGAACTGAAGGATCTGTGTCTTTCGAAGCTCCCCGTCGGGTCAGATCTGGATTTTGACGATATTCTGCTGTCGGAAGATGAGGAAAAGTTTTCTTCAGATGAATGCTGGAACGAGAAATGGGTCGTCTACGATAGTTATGTCGAGACGGTACAAGGACTGGCCCATGTCGGCTGGACGTCTTTCGGTACGAGATATAGTGTGAAGACCAAGGTCGGCGCGATCGTCGTTCTTCATGATGAGAAAGATATTTCCGAGTATCTTTCCACAGGAACAAGATGGGTGCACAATCTTCATTCCCGCGCGACCCTGGATCCGAATGATCCGGAACCGACATACGGTATAAGCATCTTGTGCCTGCCTGAATCCTTTATATCCTGGGGACTTCCGGATCGGAACTTCACCTCTCTTAAGGTGACCATGAAAGACGGCTATGATACATTTGGATTTGATAAACTCTGGTACACTTCTTTAGCCGGTTCTTCCGATATAGTAATTCGTTCGACATTTACGTATTCGGATGAGATCGATGCCGGACAGAGTCGCGTGATGACAGTATTCTTCGTGCTGATCAGCGTACTTATCCTTCTCGGAATTGCATCGATCATATCCGGCCTTTATACGAAGACCAGAAGTAATCTGGGAAGGTTCCAGACGCTTCGCCGTATCGGTCTTTCTGTGAATCAGGCAAGTCTTATGATCTATACGCAGAATCTGATCTATCCGTTGATCGCTACAGTGACAGCCATCATTCCGGTATATGCTGTGCAGCGTTATTTCGATTCCATCCAACATAAAATGCAGACTGGGGAACTTATTACTGCGCTTAATGGCGGTGAAGCTGAACCATGGTACTGGAGGGCTCCAATCGGGGCGGATTTTTTCTCGTACAATTTCGTTCCTGCGCTGATCTGCTGTTTCCTGATCGGTACACTATTGATCCTGCTCGGCACGTTGCCGCAAATCATCTACCTTAGGAAGATGAAGATGATCGAAACAAGGGAGGAATAAAGATGAGTGTAAAGACGATAGACCTGCATAAGGATTATAAGGTGGGAGATAATATCATTCATGCCGTAAACGGCATTGACCTGGAAGTGAAGGACGGTACTTTTGCCGCCATTATGGGACGCTCCGGATGTGGAAAGACAACACTTCTTCATCTGATAGGAGGCCTGGACCGGGCGTCTTCGGGTAAGGTGATCGTGAATGATAATGATCTGTCTCAGATGAAAGATACTGCTCTTTCCAGATTTCGGTGCTGTGAGATCGGGTTCGTCTTTCAGAAGTTTAATCTTATCAATGAGATGACGGTAAAAGAAAACATCATCACGCCCGTCCTGATCTCCGGAAGGAAGGTCAACGAAGAGTATATTGCGGAGCTGACAGAGGTGCTCGGACTATCTGAAAGACTTGATCACACCCCGCTTCAACTGTCCGGAGGACAGCAGCAGAGAGTCGCCATAGCAAGAGCTTTGGCCAATGATCCGGCACTGATCCTCTGTGATGAACCAACAGGCAACCTCGATAAAAAGAATAGCGAAGAGGTGATCGCCCTTCTGGATAAGGTCCATGAGAAATACGGGAAGACGATCATCATGGTCACACATGATCCTGAGATTGGCGCACATGCCGATATGATCCTTCGGATCGAGGATGGAAAGCTGCTCTCGCCCCAGGAGTGAATCTTTTTCGACAGCGCCTACAAATATGCCACTCGGTCGTTCCTGTCCCAAACCGCAGAACCCTCGACATTTCTCGAATGTTTATAATATCTTCACAAATCAGGCATAACCTTCCTGATTCCGTTTGCTACGATGAAACTATAAATCGAGATAGGGGGGGATTCATTATGAAGAGAAAGACTACTTTTTCCAAAATCATAGCAATACTTCTGATGCTGGGCATTGTGATCTCGTGTATGGCAGCATGCTCCGATTCTTCCAGTACGACGAAGAAATCGAAAGACAAGAATAAGAACACGAAGAAAACCCGCAAGACCGAAGAGGTCGATGATCCGGAACCGGATGATGACGATGATCTGACTGAGCCGGATGATGACGATGATGATCCGACCGAACCGGATGATGACGACAAGAAACCGATGGAACAGACCGCGAAGATCAAGCCGACAGAGGCCGCTTCGGTGCAGTACGAGCAATATACGAGCCCGGCAGGTGATTTCACCATGATGATTCCTCAAGGGTGGAAAGTGATCTTCGAACCGTCTGATTATATTCACCATTATTTCATCGTGTACGATCCGCAGAATCCATGCAGACGCATTGTCATGCAGCTGTTGAGCGAGGGCGTTTATGATGAATACAGCCAGTCTGTCATGAGTTTTTACGGTATATACGCACCTATCTACTCAGATCTGTCGACGACCGGTTTCTTCCAGGCATTCGGTACCGAGGAAAACGCACCTTATCTGATCCCCGAATCGATCTTCTATAATTTCACACCAATCGAGAATCTGGGGACGGGACCTTATGGCGGAGATCTGATACTGGGCACATGCAATGCGGCGGACGGTACGCTGATGGAGATGCTATGTACGGCGGATCTTCAGACCTTCTTCCTCGCGAGTGATGTGACAGGTGTATATGTGCACATGATGATCGAACTGACGGCAAAGGCAGAGGAGTTTCCGGAATGGGAGCCGGTCCTGGCCTATTGCAGTGGAACGGTGAACTATACGCAGGAGTTTATTGACGAGCGGAACCGCCAGTGGCAGCAGGTCCAGAACGCAATTTCAGAGTCCATACGGATCGGAGAAGAAATCGCGGATATGATCTCCGAAGCATACTGGAGCCGCCAGAATACGTACGATATCAACTCGCAGAAAACAAGTGATTCGATCCTGGGATATGAGAGGATCGTGGATACCGAGACAGGCAAGATCTATCGTGCCGAGCCCTCCTTCTTGGAAGACTACGAAGGCACCCGTTACCGGAGGCTCGACGACGGTTCGGATCTTTATAACCGCCCGATTGACGGCTATATCTATTGGGAGTGATGCGAGCGTATGACCGCAAAGTGAAAACTACGTATGCGGAACGGAGGGTACTTTCGTACCGGAAGGGACCAGTACCGCTTCATAATCATAAACAATGATTTCGCTGAATCTCCCGCTGATCTTCTGCTCTTCTATGATGAGTAACCCATGTTCATCATAGGTGTATTGATTTGAAGCTGTAAAGACGTGTTCTTCCGTGCTGCCATCATCCTTGGTTCTTAAACTCCAGAATTCTGATGTTTCCAGTATGACTTTTCCTTGTCCGTCATACGTATATTCCGATGTAACATCACTCACCAGTTTTCCGTTCTCCCAGCTCTGCGAACGGACCAAATCGCCATGGTCGTTATACTCGCGTTCTTCTTCGAGTTCACCCGTCTCGGAGTAGTGTGCAAGATAGTTTCCATCGGTGTCATACAAGGAATAGCCATGGGGCATTTCCATTTTCCATCCGGTGAGGACTCCGTCGGTATACTGCGCTATTTTGCGATCGCCGTTCTTTGAAACTGCCGCCAAAAGACCATTATCATCATAATAATACGTGACGATATCGTATGGTTCAAAAGTCTTGAAGAACAATGTGGATGGCTGGTTGAATTCGACATGATGCTCCTTGCGGGGAGAAGTTTCTTCGTCGTATCCATAAGGAGACCAGTCTTCATAAGGGGACCAGTCCGCATCGTTCTCTCCTTTTGTTGCGATCAGATATCCTTTCTCATCGTACAGGAACTCAAAGGAAGTCGTGGAATCATTTCCGTTATTCTGTGATTTCGTCGTTACTTTCGCACGCACGATCCGTCCTTTTTCGTCATATGTAAAAAACCTGTCGGTATCCGGACCTGGTCGTCCCGGCTGACTCCCATTTTGTCTCGTCCGGGTCGCGGAAACAGTTCCATCACTGTTATAGTCAACTTCTACACGATAGCTTCCATTTTCCCAGACTTCCATATATGCCGTCTGGCGGCCGTGATCATCATACTCAAAGTACTCGTCATCAAGCTCAGATCTGCTATCTACACGCTGCTTCCTGACACAAACGTATTGGATCTCCATTCCTTCCGGGACGGGATCCGTCCACTCGGTGACATGTGTCTCCTGATATGCCTTTTCGACAAACTTATCGGTATTTACTCTTTTCCTTCTCACTAAATTGCAGGCCGTACCGGAAAGCAGGATACTGCTGGAAAGAAGGATCAATGCCATTTTTCGTACTTTTATTCCCATATCAACAACCTGCTAAGAAACATGATTTCCATCATTCCCGACTAATCGTGAGATTCTTGAATCGAAACAGCATAATCACCAAACCAAGGGAGTGCCAGCTCTACATATCCATTCTGAGGAACAGAAACTATTCCGGATTTAATCAAACGATCCCGATAGGGATTGAATTGATTACTGCTCCAACCCAGAATTTTCCGAATCTGCGAGATTTCGCCGGTTTTGGATAGATGGATGGCACGAATCACTTTTTGATCTGTCGCCGAATGCTCTGACCAGATCTTCCGATACGCGAATTCAAACAAATACTCTTTGGCATCCTTCAGAGCAGAGTCAAGTTTGCCCGGATACTCCCACGCATAGTAACCGATTGTTTGGAAAGCAAACGAATATCCTTTCGTTGCTGTTGCCAGTTTTATGGCATCACTCTGCTTGAGTTTCAGCGTCTTGACGTATTTGTCTACGATAGCGTTGAAATTCAATGGAGAAAGGACTGTTCTCGGTGCTCTTTCCAAGAAAGTCATGCCTTCTGCATTTCTCAATCGATCAATGTGATTGAACAGTCCTGTCATCAGAAGAAAAACAGGTAGACCTTCACGAAGAAAGATTTGAAAAGAACTGGTGAAGATCCGGATATCTTTAGAGTTTGTGGCTTCGTCGATGGTAATCAGGACTCGTTTGTTGTGTTTTTCTATGCTCCGAAGCATACGAGTCAAAGCTTCTTCTATATCCGTAACAGGAGGTGCACCCTTTATCTCAATTCCAATCCCCAGAGCCTGAAGATTGATTTGAGCCTCGATAAAGAGTTTATTCAGATTTTTATCACTGTTCAGCTTTGCAGCAAGTGCAGTCAAAAGATCTCGTTGAGGATTCAGATTTATGACTATCCACTCCTTTTTCTTTTGTAGTCGATTCGCGATCTGAGTGATGAAAACTGTCTTTCCACATCCTCTGATCCCGGTGACTAGGTTGATATAATTTGAAGGACGAGCCTCACAGAACTCGCTAATGATTCGATCTGCCTGAGCTTTACGCTCGATAATCTCAAGAGGGGGTTGACCAAAAACCAGAGTGTAAGGATTTGACATATTCTTCCCATCCTTTCAAAAAGAATAAATGACAGGTAGCGAAAAAAGATTTACTGTCTCAAAATCTTTTACTGTTGTTTTACTGTTTGAGAATATTTTACTGTCTGTTTACTGTTATTGTCAATTGTCTTCAAACCAGAACCACCTCGGTTCTGTCAATGGAAAACAATATAACAGAAAAGACCGGCCAAGGTTATCCTCAGTCGGTCTTTCTTCAGTCATATGCAATTATGTGACTCCCACTCGAACGTCCCTGTCGAGTTCCCGAAGAAACTCTGCTCTAGATTATCCTTCCCATATAGATTATTATGATATCAGGTATCGGCCGTGTATTCACACATCAGGTCTGGAGGGATGTTTGTGAGTAAGAAGAGTAAAGAGTTTAGTTTACGTAAGGTCCGTATCGCGGGATTTGAACTGAAGTGGTTCATTATTATCTCGCTTATCATCATCATAGGCTGCCTTTTGGGTGCATTTCCTACCGGAATGGTAGGCGCCTTCCTGTTTCTTATGGTGTTCGGTGAACTTCTCAATCAAACCGGTAATATCACTCCATTTGTGAAGACCTTTCTCGGAGGCGGTGCTATTGTCTGTATCTTTGTCGGTGCAGCGATCGTTTACTGGAAACTTGTCCCGACAGGCATAGTAGAAAATTGTTCCACCTTCATGAAGGACGCGGGGTTTCTGGATTTCTATATTGCTGCTCTGATCACGGGTTCGATCCTCGGCATGAACCGTAAGCTTCTTATCCGGGCAGCCATCCGGTATCTTCCCTGTATCGTTGGTGCGGTTGTCCTGGCCCTTGCGGGAGTGGCCGGAGTTGGGTATTTCTTCGGGATGAGTGCTGGTGAATCGATAGCCTATATTGGCATGCCCATTATGGGCGGCGGTATGGGAGCCGGTGCGGTCCCAATCGCCAAAGTATTTGAAAGTGCATTGAATATTCCTTCGGAAACGATCCTCAGCCGGCTTGTCCCGGCAGTGGCGCTGGGAAATGCTTTCGCGATTGTCTGCGGTGGCCTTCTGAACAGATTGGGCGATGCTTTTCCCTCTCTTACGGGTAAGGGTGCGCTCATGCGCTCGGATGATCCGGATCTCAAAGAAGAGAAGAAGGAGCCAAAAGATAGAAGTGTAGAGAGCTATGCCAAAGGCGTGATCATCTCTACATCGTTCTATGCATTTGGCTGCCTGGTTGCGTTCTTGATCAAGAAACTGGGATTGGATATTCATCCCTATGCCTGGATGATCATTGGCGTGGCTGTTGCCAAGTGTGTCAATCTTATACCGGAAGAATACGAAGAATGTGCGTCCATCTGGTATTCCTTTGTGTCGAAGAACTGGACAGCGGCCCTGATGCTTGGTATCGGTATGGCTTATACGGATATGGGACAGATCATCGATGCATTTAACCTCCAGTACATCGTTCTTGTACTTGTAACGGTCCTGGGTGCCGTGCTCGGATCCGCTCTGATCGGAAGACTGGTAGGATTCTATCCGATTGAAGCGGCGATCACCGCCGGACTTTGTATGGCGAACATGGGTGGAACCGGCGATGTAGCGGTTCTGATGGCTTCCAAGAGAATGAAGCTGATGCCGTTTGCCCAGATCTCCTCCAGACTGGGAGGCGCGGTCATCATTCTTCTCGCCTCTTTCCTAGTGCCGCTGTTCTTTGGATGAGAGTAGTTTTTCAGTATAGTTGCCTCCTTTATCTTTATATAGCCTATAAACGAGTTGCGGAAGAAAAATATTGGCTATATACTTCTTTTTGGTTCGCCGGAAAATGTTTCGAATATTTTCGCTTCGTTATGTGTCTTATAGGCAGATGCGGAAATAAAGGAGGCACATAATGTCAGCACAAGAACTCGAGAAACTGTATAACGAAGCGTATAAAGCGGTGTACTGGACGGCTTTTTCCATCCTTAAGAATAATGAGGACGCCGAAGATGTTGTCCAGGAAACATTCGTCACTGCTTTTGAGCAATATGATTCCCTGCAAGACAAATCCAAAGCGGTTGCATGGGTCAAGAAGATTGCGGCGAACAAGAGTTTGAACATCGTGACGAGAAAAAGAACGATCAATATCGACGATGAAATTCTTGAGGAGACCGAAGATATCGGCGAGGATTTCCTTCCGGATTCCCTTGTTGAGTCGGCCGAGACCAGAAAGATCATCATGGACATTATCCACAACACTCTTTCCGAAGATACCGCGATGACCCTCATTCTTTTCTACTTCGATGAGATGTCGATCAAAGAGATCGCCGAACTTCTCCATATCCCTCAGGGAACCGTTCTTTCTCGATTGAACTACGCAAAAAAGAAGATCAAGAAGGAGGTTGAAAAGTATGAAAAAGAGAATATGGATAAACTGTTTGCCATGGGTATCCCGTTCCTGACCAAGCTCTTCGAAAAGGAAGCCGAGCAAGTACCGTTCCGACCTATGCCGGCTTCGCTGCTGAACCTTTCTACCGCATCTTCGAAAGCAGCAGGCGCAGCTGCGGCATCTGCCGCGTCGACAGCATCCACCGCAATCATCATCCGGAATGTTATCATCGGAATCGTGGCGGCAGGAGTCATCGGGGGAGCCGGATATTTCGGATACCGGTCGCTTGTTAAGACAAAAGACAAAACTCCGGAGACTTCTATTTCTCAGGAGAGCACGGAAGAAACAGACGAACAGAAAGGATCCTCTGAAGAGACGAAGAATTCGAAGAAGATCATCAATGTACTGGGTATGACACCGGACCAGCTGGATCTTACAGGTGGATATGTGCGGACCGGTACTTATCATAACTATTCCGATAACACCGACAAGGCGGAACATCAGCAGTATTATAATTCGGACGGACATCTGGTCCTGGAATGTGATTTTGATGAAGATGATGTTGTGATCTACTCGGATTACTACATCTATGATCAGGACGGCAGGGTTACCCGTGAAGAACACTGGGATGCATCGGACAATACTTCCGGTGTTTATAAAGAATACACTTACGGTGCTTTTGGCGTCGAACGTATGGACAGCGGCTACTTTGAAAAGGAGCCGGAAAAGTATTCCGAATATGAGTACGATAGCCAGGGCAGACTTATCAAAGTGACCGAGTACCAGATCACTTCCGGAAATTCATACTGGTACTGTGACTACGAGTATGCGGATGATGGTACGTATATAACGAGAATTACATCGTGGGATATAAGCAAGCAGAAAATGGTACAGTCCAAGGATTACTGCCGATACAGTTCCGATGGAAAGATACTGGAAGAATATCGGGATTTTCAGGCAGAACGCTACAACTACTCCTACGATAACCGAGGAAATCTTATCTTGGAAGAGCATTATTACGGCAAGAAACTGAATTCTTCTACAACTTATGAATATGATGCCAATGACCGTCTTCTTTTGGAAAAGACAGTTTCGGACAGTGGGAAGGATTGGTGGGATTATACCTACGAATATAAGGACCTGTAAGCCCCGAAAAAAATCTTCTGAAAATTTTTTCAAATCTTTCGAATAAAATGCCTCCTGTTTGTGTCTTTAGTTATGAAACACGGACAGGAGGTTTGATTTAATGACTATTTAATAAATCCCTTAATACAATTAATGCGGTTGAAAAATCAGCAGGGCAGAGCACCTGCAGCAATTTGAGGAGAAAGAAATGAAGAGAAATAAATTAGTAACTGTCTTAGGAATATGCCTGGCTATATCTGTGATGGCTTCGGCGTGCGGATCTGGAAAAGAGGAGAATACATCAAAGAAGACGAAAAGAAATGATACGGAGACCTCGGAAGAAGGAGAGAAGACGAAAGATTCAGAAACCGATCGGAAGGAGACGACGGCGGAGCTTCCGTCAGGATCGGAAAAGGAGACGGATGTGACAACCGATCCTGCTACTACGTCTGAGACGGACACCAAAGGAGACGATGCTGCGCCAGGTGAGAAGACCCTGTGGGAACTGGATGATTCACTGAATCTGGAAGACTATGTTCCGTCATATACAAGTGAAGAGTTTGAAACTGAGAATAAGAAAACATTTACCATATATTCGGCACAGATCGGCGATGGGTATGAGACAGTGATCCCTGCCCTGAAGGAAGATGCCTGGATCCAGAGCTTAGGTCCGATTACCGATTACTACAAGGAAACCGGTGAGTGTGCAAAAGGAGATGGAGAATCTCCCTGGCGGTTTCGATATTCAATCGGACTGAATGCTGCAGCCCCGGAAGACAAAGGCAGTGCCGGTTTACATCTGGGCAGCCCTTTTGAGGTGCAATACCAGTTTAGTACCGTTCAGTTCACAGGAGCATTATTCGTGTCGGTTCAGTTTTCTAATTTGGATTTTTCCGATCCGGCCGTGCAGGAAAATATATTCCGTGTGGTAAAGAGTATCTATGGAGAAGAACTGGGCAACGCGCTTCTTTACGGGAAGGAAACAGATGCGGATAAGGCGGCAAAGAAGCCGAATAATATGAATATAACAGTGAAAAAGGATGATATGAGTGTCCGATTTACTAGATCGGCATCCGACCTGGGTACGGATTATGCCAACCTGTATTTCTGTGTACATATGAATCCGGGAAAAGCACCGTCGATCTACTATCAGGGCGACTACTCTCCGATTGCAGAAAACTTTGGCGGACTTCCGAATGAAGTGCTGGGAGGCAACATCGGAAACGAAAACATTCTGGATCCGTCCACATTTGGAAACACGTTTTATAACGATTCCTCGGAAGCCGCGGAGAGTAGTGTGGACTATACATTTGAGCGTTGGATCAGTCAGGATGGCCGTGACCTCTATAACATGGAGTTCAATTTAAATCATCTTCACCTTTCCTATTCGGCCGGTACGGTGAATGGGAAAACGGATGCGTATACAGTGGGGACATACGGTGACACTTGTGATTTTCCGGCCGTAAGTGAGAATGGTGTAATTACGGATGAACTCATGAATGAGATGAACCGCCGTCTGGAAGTGCTCTCCGGTGTGAAGCAGAATATCACGCTCGATCAGCTGGAACAGGTAAAGAATAATGATGCCCACTATAACGGACGGATGCAACTGACATTTATTGTTATGGGAATCAATGTGGAAAGAGATTATATCATCAGTGCGGATGGTCATGCGCATGACCCGAACTGTGGTCACTGGAGAGCAGAATGATTCTGATATAATAAAAAAAGCATGGGGAAGACATTTTATAATTTCAGGAGGATGAAGGATATGGGATTTCTAGACAATTTCAAGGCAGCTATGCAAAGAGGTGTCGAAGCTGCCAACGCGAACATCGAAAGACAGCGTGCTGAGAAAGCGGCTGCAGAAGGTGCAACAAGACCACAACCGCAGGCAAGACCTCAGGCGCGCCCACAGAGCAAGCTCCCGGAGGGAGTCGTCATGGCTTCTCTTCAGGATATCGGACCAATCGAATTAGGCACCGACGCAAAAGGACAGAATGTGGTCATGAACATCGGTGGTACCATTCTGGCGAAACCGATGGGACAGAGCACGCTGGATTCTAGTGCGCAGAGAGAGGAAATCAAGCGCATCGCACGGGAGTCTCTTCTGAGAGAAATGGCACCTCAGATCGAGTCGATGGGAGATGTAAAATTCCTGATGACATTCGCAAACAGGATGAACAGGGTAGTCTGCGAAGACTTAAAAGCATATGGTTATGAAGCAGCCTTCCGGATCCCTCTGATGATCACTCCGAAAAGATAAAAACCGATTTGAGTATGACTTAAGAAAGTCCGTCCGGGCAATACTGCTCAGACGGGCTTTTTTCAATCCTTTATCTTTTTTTTCTTTCCGGAACTCCACATGTGTAAGCATAGAAAGCGTTCCCTTATCCGGTTCTCTCGGAGAGAAGTACATAATCTTTCAATGTGCCCAGTTCCTGTGCCAGTTTCAGAGCTTCTTGAGGAAAAGTGACAGATTTGAAACCATGCCCACCCGATCGTTCCTTTCGGTTCTTGGGTTACACACCGTATGCAAGAATTCCCAATCCTGCCGATATCACGATCAGAACGATCGGCGACATTTTCTTCTTCAGGAATTCTCGTGAACCGAAGAAAACAGTGGCAAGCACTGCTGCCAGCACCAAAGGCAGGAAGTCTCTGTCTTCCTGAAACATCGGCAGGACACATGCTTTTCCGATCATAAAAACACCTGTCGCAAGAATGATTCCGATAATACAGGGCTTCAATCCGCGTAGGATCGCCTTTACAGATTCCTTCTCCAGAAGCTTCTTAAGAAGCACCATGATCAGAAGGATGATCAGAAATGCCGGAAGCACAACTGCAAATGTCGCTAGAAGGGCACCCGGGATACCGCCTTTTTCATAACCTACGTATGT
>JAEEGL011337341.1_pt1 | contig 47672 bp, 36 predicted proteins | sample 9134231 | NCBI WGS metagenome assembly JAEEGL01 (sample SAMN16246548, study PRJNA631951) | gut metagenome | biome: gut microbiome; feature: rumen; material: fiber-attached | host: Bos | place: Iran: Karaj | collected 2018-10 | reverse complement strand
TGTGAATATGAAAGCATTGAAAAACTCATCATATTTACAAAATATGAGTATGACAGCCCTGAAAAAGCAGTGAAGTATTATATTGACGCGAAGACGGGTGAATTTACAGATGTGCCGGAACCTGCCTCACAGGCGCAGACAGCGAAGCCCGAAACCGTGACCGCCTCAAAACCACAGCCCGATATTGATGATAAATGGGGCGTTGCTCTGACCTTTGACTGTAAGGACGGAAAAGGCGGCAGGCTCACCTTTACCCAGTCAACCGAAGCGGGCAGACCGGACGGTGAACTGATAACGGGCGCTATGTATAAGGTTGAGGCGAAGGATGACGGCTACTGGACTTCCTATGAAAACTATGTTCGCACGCATTACGATAAAAGTTACAAAGACCCGGATTTGATATTCACCATGATTGCGTATTCGATTCCGCTCGACGGCGAATATTCCGAAGATATAGACTTCACAAATACTTACGGTGAACTGAAACCGGGCACTTACCGCATTATAAAAACCGTAACCTGCGGCACAGGCCCTCAGAGAGAAGAAAGAACATATTACGCCGAGTTTACAGTTGAATAAAAAATTCCGCCCCCGTTTCAGGGGGCGGAATAATTTTTGTTTTAATCTTACTGCTTTGCGCCTTCGTCAAATTTTTCAAGCACTTTCACCGACACTGCGAAGCAGTCCGCAAGGCCGTTTGCGTTCATGTTGGTGTAGGTGTCTTTTCTGGTGTGATAGTAGCTCTCAAGCTTGTGATTAAGACCGGTGATGCCGGTTGCTCTGAAGCCTGCCTGAGCAAATGCCGCGGAGTCGGTAGCGCCGCCGAGAGGGGGAACCATACCCTTGCTGCACTTTATGCCGAGCTCTTCGGCGCATTCCATAAACAGATCCGAAACATCCTTATCGGCCTTCACTGTGCCGTTAAGGTCGCGGTAGTTGGTCATAAGGTATTTGGGATCATAAATGGTATCATAGGAATAAATGAATGTGGGCACATCGTCATACTCGCCCTTGTGCGCCTCGCACCATGCCTTGGAACCTCTGAGACCCGCTTCTTCAGAGCCGGTGAGCACAACGCCGATTTCGGTGTTTTCAAGCTGAATGTCTTCATCTGCGAGCGCCTTGAGAATTGCGATACCCATATAGCAGCCGGAGAGGTTGTCGTTTGCGCCGTCAACTATTCTCCTGTAGTTTACCATGAAATAGAGACCCGCGAGGAAGGGGACGAAAATAAGACCCCAGAGTCCGCACTTGAGCAGAACACCTTCAAAGCCGCCCTTGATTATCGCAAGGATTGCAAGCACAAGGTAGTAAACCGCGCCTACGGCGGAGATGATGGCGTGGCTCTCAAAGCCGACACCGCCCAGAGCGTAGTTTACGGGCCACTCCCACGCAGCGTCCGGATGGCCGTTGAATATGATTCTTCTCTTGATTTCGCCCGTGGGCTTTTTGTATGCGGTCACATTGTGGCCTGTTTTCTCACGGAAAAGGAAATCAACAGCTTTGATGTAAAGACCGAACTGCAGGAAAACAACGATAAGTCCGAAGACTATGAGAGCGGCGGAGATGATGGGAATAATAATGCCGCCGACCTTGGTGCTGACAAAAAGACCGATGATTGCAAGAAGCACGCAGGTTATTGTGATAAAAATCCAGCCGAAGAATGAACGGGGATTTTCCTTGAAAGACTCCACCTCTGCCTCGCAGCCGAGCTTTTTGAGCACATCTGCCATATAGTTGCAGGCCTGCTCCTCACCCTTTGAGCCGGGCTCTCTTTTTTCAAAGTGGCGGCAGATATATGATATTTCTTTAATCATATAGTTTGCGTAGCCGGATTTTTTTTCAATAATTCTGGAAAGATCCATTTTCATTCTCCTCTCAACTGAAATTATAATTTATTATCTAATAAATCATAGTTCAAGTCAAGTTATTTTTGTCATTATATATAAAATCGACTCAAAAGAATACATTTGTTAATCGGGTTATCCGGAAGGCGAAGGCATAATTTACTCACATTTACCTTTGTGTCTGATATATATACCTTTTATACGCCTTTTCCTCGGGTAGGAAAGTTTTTTCAGTAATCTGCATATATGCTTTTTCGGGCGAATATTATCCGCTCCTACGGCAAGCATATATGCCTGCCCTGCAAAGGCGTTGAGAAAAGACAACAATCAATTATTCCTTATTCAAGTATAATCCAAGAAATAAAAGGAGTACGAATTAAAAACCCGTACTCCTTAAATATTTATTGTCTTTTCGCTTTTCGCCTTTTATGCGACAAGTTCCTTAACTTCTTCAGCTTTCTCGATTACGTGCCGTTCTTTGTTTTTATGTGGCTTGCCGGCAAGCTCGATCTGATGTAAAATAAAAAAGAAAAAGGGACTGCGTAAAAACGCAGCCCTTTATTTTTTTTGCCTGCTATCGCCTTTTATGCATTAAAAAGCAGGCATACATTCAAAGGCACCGCGGGAGGTCGGAAGCAGAAAAGGATGAAAACAACGCAATTTGCGAGCGAAGACAGTATCGGGATACGGCGAGCGAGCAAAGGCGTTGAGAAAAGACAAAACAATTATTCCATATTTTAGTAAAATACGAGCAAAAAACAGGACTGCGAGTTTATAATTCGCAGTCCCGTAAAACTATATTGTCTTTTCGGTTTTCGCCTTTTATGCGACGACCGTATTATATTCAGAATGTGAAAAATTTACCGATATACCATCCCCATATATCCGCACCCCAGAGAGCGCTGATTGCAAACCCTGCCGCAAGATACGGGCCGAACGCGAGCTCGCGCCCTACGTGCTTTATTATCATCCTGCCCACGTGAATTATTGAGCCGAGAATGCAGCCCAGCACAAGCCCGAGGAAGCATAGCTTGAGGCCGAGGAAAAGGCCCATAGCGGTGCAGAGCTTATAGTCTCCGCCGCCCATCGCTCTGCCGTTTGAGAAAAATATAATCGCGAGGAAGAGCACTGCCATAACCACGGGCCCGAGCACAAGGTCAAGCCAGGATTCGTGGTGAAATATAACTCTTACGGCGCCGAGCACCGCAATGAATATAACTATCGGGAAGGGTATTTCTTTTGTGCGGGCATCTATAACGGCTATAACGAGCAGCGCCGAAATGAGAAGCTGAATGAGAATAGTGTCAACCTGAATGCCTTTAACAAAAAACACGAGGGCCCACAGCAGACCGTTTGCCAGCTCAACTATGCAGTATTGCGGCGAGATTTTAGCCTTGCAGCCCGAGCATTTTCCTCTGAGAAAAATGTAGCTGAAAACGGGGATAAGCTCATACCAGTGCAACTTTTTGCCGCAGGACATGCAGTGAGACGGCACGGTTACGATGCTCTCTTTTTTCGGTATGCGGTAAATGCACACATTCAGAAAGCTTCCTACCGCAATGCCGAATAAGAGTGCCAATATGTAAAAAACTGCAGGAGTGGATTCGTTTATAAGGTTAAGCGCGTCAGTCATTTTATCAACTCCCTTTAATTGCTTTGCGCGTTTCTGAAACGGACGAGTTCATATTCGCCCGCAGGGGATATATCCATTACCGAGTACCCCTGAAGCCAGTCCTTTTCGTCATAGCCGAGTTTGGCGGCGCCGTAAGAGCCGTAACCCGAGGTTTGCAGGTAGCCGAGCAAAATGCCGTCATACATCAGGGAAAACGCGTTCAGATGGTCGTGCCCGAACCACACTTTCTTTGTGGAGCCGCCCTGTTTGATTGCGTCAAACATCCCGGCGTCAAATCCTGAGGCGCATACTCCTTCAAGTTTGACACCTTCGAGGAATTCGCCTTTTTCGGCCTCCTGCTTCATCTGTGGCAGAGGAATGTGCATAATAACGCTTGAGGGGTATTCGCCGTATTGCTTCTTACCGCTTTCGATAATCCCTCTGTACCATTCCACCTGCGATTCTTTTACGCCGTCGTCCGGGTTTTCGTCTGCGGGGATGCCGTATTTTTCTTTGTCCTGTTCGCTCATCTCGTTGCCCGTGTCAAGAAAGATGAAGGCGTGGCAGAAGCTGTTATCGGAGTTGAGAATATCAATGCAGTAGTTTCCGTTGCCCCAGACCTCGTCTGAACCTTTTAGCATAAGGCAGTGCTCATAAGATGAGAAAATGTCAACCATTTCGGGCCTCTTGATTGAGTAGGGGTTGTCACCCTCGTGATTGCCGAGCACGGCAGCCCAGTAAATGCCGAAGTTTTCAAATATCTGAGCAAACTGATTGGCTCTTTTTTTGTTGAATGCCGAGGTGACATTGTCGCCGCCGAAAATTACGAGGTCCGGCTTTTCTTTTATGATGTTGTTCACCATATTGCCCACGGTGATATCCGAGGTCTTGTTGTTGCCGTCAAGGTGAGTGTCCGTGAATGTGACCACCTTCAGATTGCCTGCCTGCGTGTTTCTTATTGTAACGCGGTCACCGGTTTTTTCAAGCACTTCTATCCGGCTGCCGATATTCTGAATATCCTTGATTTTGTATCTGAGCGGGTGGGGGAGCAGGGCGCCCGCAACCGCGCCTCCGGCAATGATAACGACAAGTAAAACGCATAATATTATTTTTACGGCTTTTTTCATGGTAACTTCTCCCTTCATTTTGCCGAGGAAAGTCTGTTGATTTCATCTGTAAACGGCTTTGCTTGCCTGAGCGCTTCGTCAATGCGCTCCGACGGCGCGTCTTTGAGCTTGAATACAGGCACGGATTCAAGCGGAACTCTGAAGCCTTTCAGCATTCTGCCGCCTTCATACTCTCTGCCGTCAAAAATGTTCACCCAAACGCCTTTAGGCAGGTAAATATTTCTCTTGCGCCATCTGCTGAGCACGGGGGCTACAAGCAGTGCGCAGCCGAGCATATATTCGTCCTCGGTGTCGGCGCAGTGTTTATCTGAGCTGTCATAAAGGAAAAGGTGACGCATAAGGGGCAGCCCGGTTTTGCAGGAGACTTCAGCCTGCTCGAGCAGATAGGGCTTCAGGCATTCGTGAAGCTTGGAGTATGCTCTGTAAACCGCCTTTGTATGATTATCAAAATCATATGGCCTTTTGATTTTGCCGTGAGTCTGTATGTTCGATGAGAAAGCGGTGAACTCAAGACCTCTTATGAAAACTCTGTCTTCCTGCTTCTTGTCTATGGGGTTGAATGACGGCTGATAGCCCGCCATATCCCAGCTCACAAAGGGTACGCCGGAGAGCCCCAGCGAAAGAGCCGCTCTTATAACGGGTTTTAAGAAATAAAATTCTCTTCTCTGATCTCCGGCCCAAACGAAGGGGTATCTCTGCGCTCCTATGCCGCCGCCTCTTGAGAAGTTCACGCCTCCCTGAGGCCTTGTGTTGAAATGCTTGTAGCGCAGTATGTTATAGAGCGTGGGGTACCAGTGGTGCGCCGCGCGGGGCGAGCGTCCGTCAGCGAATTTTATATCTTCTCTGTCGGGAAACTGCTCGCAGAAATCAATTTTTGCGCCCTCTATGCCGATATCATTGACATAGCCGTTCCAGAATTCCTCCCATTTGGCTCTGCTTCTTTCGGATGTCAGGTCAATGCAGCGCATTTTTTTCTTATTGAAATTATCGAGCTTGTTGTATGAGCTTGTTTCGTCAAGCTCAACGCCGCTGTCTGAAGATACTGCATAGGAATCGTCAAGCCCGAAAAGCTTGTCAGCGTCTTTGGGGAATCGCCCGCACTGCTCGTAAAGCATCACCTTTTTGCCCAGAGAATGGATCCTGTCGCTTATGATTTTGAGCTCGGGAAGATTCTCAACCTGATAGGGCCTGAAGCCCTCAAGGATTACCGCGCTCCAGGGAAAGTCGTTTTCCTCCATAGCCTGCGCCATTGCGAAAACGCCTTCTTTGGTCTGAAACTCCGGATGGTAGCGGCAAACGAGAGTGCCGAATGACCATTCGGGCGGCATCGGAGAAAAACCGGTAAGCCGGCAATACGCGTTTATGTTATCCGCAGCGCTGCCGAGTGTGAAAAGATACAAATCTACCGGAGCGTACTTCTGCTCGATTGTTATGCTGTTCTTATCCGATGAGCAGATATCGAAAACAGAGTATTCATATCTGTTCATAAGCATCATATCCGAGCGGGATGACAGCAGAACGGGTATGGGAATATAGCTGTTCCCTTTTGTCTGGCACCAGCGGTCAACCGCGTAAAGATGCAGCTTCTTTCCTCTCTGGTTCACCTTGTCAAATCTTTCGCCCGTGCCGTAAAGTTTCTCGCCGTGGTACGCGGCCAGAGTGACGGATGATGAGCCGGGCGCGGTCTTTACATCCGTGATTTTTCTGACCGCTTCGCCCTGTGCCGGGTAAAACTCAACGGAGCTCCCGCTTATAACGGCGCTGAAGCCGTCGTCTGTTTGTATAGCTATGATGTTATCTTTTTCCTCTGCTTTTACCGGCAGGGGAGCGGATTCATATTCTTCGCCCAGGTCGCGCGCAAGAGTCTGTGCCGCGCCCATATCATCAAAGCCGCCGTCTGCGCTGCTTCTCAGGCGCCATACGCCTTTGTTTTCGTAAGTGAGAAGCAGATTGACGCCTTTGAACTCAAATACGGTTTTAATACCGTCAGACTGAAATTTCATTGTTTTCAAGCTCCTCCGCTTTTTCTTCTCTGAGTTTTCTCATTTCAACAAGTTCGGAATAAATCATTTCTTTCCTCTTGCCGCTGTAATTATCAAACAGGAAGCAGAGAGCGGGCAGAAGATTGCCGAGCAGGCCGCAAAGGGAAATCATGGCGTAAATGCCTCTGAGAGTCTGCGGGGTCTGTACCGCGGCTTCTCCCGTCTTTAAATCTTTTGACTTGTATCCGATAACGGCAAGCAGCCCGTTTGTAAGGTTCACTTTGATGAGAGACGTGACTTTTGCCACAATATTCTGCGCAGCGCAGAGCAGACCGTCGCTTCTTACGGGAACACCGTATTTTTTCTCGGAGTACCATTCCATATAGTCTGTGGAATCACCCACGATTATTCTGCGCGCCGCGCCCTGAGCGGCGTTAGGCATACCCGCCAGAGCGATGCAGACGCCCGGAATGTATCTGAGCTTTCTGACTCTCTCGAGGCTGAAATTGATATTGAAAGATGAAATGATGGTGTAGAAAAAGGCCGTGTAATAGTAGCCGCCCGCGAGCATAGCCTTGGCGGAAATCTTTTTACCAACAAAGGGTACCGCCATAAGGCCTACGTATGAAAGAGCTCCGCTGATGCTTTCAACGATTGTCTTCATGGGCAGGTCATCAAATGTGTTTTTATAGAGATAAATGAGGGTATCGTATGTTACCTTTCTTATCGTCTCAAACACGGTTGAAATCATGAGCACCATGAACGGCCGGTTGTGAAGCAGTGCAAGTACGGTGTCTTTGTTCCAGTTTACCTTTTCCTCTTTTGTGCTTTCAGAAGGAGTGAAAAAGCTTACTCTTTCCGAAATGGTCATATACGGGGCGTACATAGCGGCAACACCTATAATGCAAAAGCCCAGAGCTATAAAGAAATAACTCCACTGCTCACGGGCGGGTGTTTTTGCCATACCCACAACAACGGGAATTACTCCCCCGGGCAGAAGAGAGCCGAGAGTGGCCGCTATTGACTCAAAGGTGAAAAATTTCTTGCGGTCCGCAGGGTCGGAAACCATTTTCAGACCCAGTGAAGCAAGAGCTATGTCATAGAATGTGTCCGCGATTGAGAAAAAAATGCTCAGAAACAGCGTCCACACAAAATTATACACGGCGCTTGTTGTGGGAACAATGAAAAGGAGCATTGATGTGACCGCAAACGGAACGGGAGCCACGAGAAGAGCGGTGCGCAGGTGGCTTCTTTTCCCTTTTTTGATGGGCATATCATAGAGTGCCCCGGCCACGGGGGGAACAATAAAGCTCAGTATGGTGCTGATATTGTCCTTCACGGCTGACATACCGTTTGTGAGACCGGCGTAGTCCCGCCCGAAGTTGCCCGCAAATGTGCCTATGCTGTCCTGCCCCATCGCGTTGCCGAAAATACCGCCGGCGTAACCGAGCTGTTCCCTGTTGGAGACGGATTCGTTGTCAAGATACGTGCTTTTAAGACCGCGCAGTAAAGATTTAACAGACATTGGTTTTCCCCCTTCCGGTAGAGTTTATGTTTGAGTATCAAAGGCCGCTGTATTTTATTACAGCCGCTTTTGGAGTATCGCTTATCGTAAGATTGATGCCGCCGGTCATCAGCTCCTCGCCGGTCTTTTCGCAAAGCACACCGGGGGAGTCAATATCGGTAACGCGGTATATTCTTTCGGGTTCAAGTCCGTTTAAAACCAGGGTGTAGGAGTTTTCCTTAACCTTTTCACGCTTGTAAATGACTGCCGCTCCCTCATCTCCCGAGCCGAACTGCATGGCGAGAAACCTTGATCTGTTTGTGCCGCCGTATGTCAGCGGGAAATAGTTTCCGGTCATATATCTGCTTATGTCGGCGTATGCGTTATACTCCGAGGGCGCGGGCATATAAACGGACTGGTCGGTGAGTATCGCGCTTCTTGACGCGTATTCGGAGTGGAAATATCTGTTGGTGCCGCTGTAAACCAGCCAGCACGAGAGACCGTAAGTCATGGACTGAGTTGCCTCAAGCACATCTTCCTTGACCGTGCCGTCCTCATTCCCGCAGTTGTAGTCGCTTCTCCACAGAGGGAGACTTCTGCGTGTCATTTCAATGTCGAGGCGCTTGCCGCCGCTTGCGCAGTTGTCAATCACAAGCCCGTCAACAGCGTCCATAAGATAATCAAGGTAGGCGTAAAGGTTGCTTACGTAATGGTTTTCGGTTATACCCTTGCGCTTGCCGCAAAACTCTTTGTCGGCTTTGTTCCAGTATTCAAGCGGGCAGAAATTGAAATCCTGTCTGTACATTGACACACCGTTTTCTCTCAGAGAGGCGGCAATATACTCGGAAAGATATCGGCACGCTTCGTCATTGCCGAGATTCCAGAGCAGATTATCGCCTATTTGCACTATCCAACCTTCGTGCCTGATACCTTCATTATAAAGCACGGTGTTTTCACGCACTCTTTCGGGCTCATACCAGAGCAGGAATTTTTTGTCTCTGGCAGCCATGGCGTCGGAGAGCGGCTTAAGTCCGTCGGGAAAACGGCTTCTGTCCGGAGTCCAGTTTCCGACTCCGTCGTACCATCCCTCATTATATTCATACCAGCCGGCATCCATCCAGAAATAATCTGTGCCGGCAATGACATCGTCATCAATCGAGTTTACCTCGTCAATCAGCTCATCGCAGGTCTTCTTTGAAAACTCGTTGGCAATAACATAGCCGTTAAGCGTTTTTATGCTTGCGGGGTAAACGCAGTCTCTCTCAAAGCTCCTGAACTGATTGAAGCCCTCAAGAGGATTTGAGGAGCCGAAGAAGGAAACGGTTACAAGCGGAGAGCGGATTTCCTCATCTGCGAGCAGGGGAGCACTGAAAAACTCCTGCTTTGCTCTCACACGTACTCCGGCTTTAGCGGCAGCCAGAGAAACATACCACTGACCGGTCCAGCCGACGCTGACAAGGGCGGAGAGGTCTTTGCCGCATATATTGAAATAAGGCAGAAATGATTCGCTTCTTCCGCCGTTGGCGTTAAACACCATTTCAGTCAGACTTACGGGGGAGCGCATGAGCTCGAAATCATCGCAGGCGGGGTCACTGCCTTTGCTGAAATACGCCTCGGCCTTCCCGGTGTCAATCACGCAGTCAGCGGCATAAAAATTCCTGATTGCCGGCGACTCCTTTTCACCGGTGTTCTTTATGTAAACCGTCCATTCGCATGTGGCGTAATCCTCATATATGGTGCTCTCAACATAAGCTATCAGCGGGCTTTTTCTGTGCTTGAGAGTTATAACTGAGGTTTTGCCGTGCGGGCGTACCTCTCCCTCTTCGCTTTCGGGGCCCACGGCAATTTCCCAGTCTTCAATATGCTTGGCCAGCTGCTCGGAGCCGACTTTGAAATTATAAGCAGGGTTTGTTGCGGTAAGAATGTTTTCTTCATACCAGCCGCGGCATTTTTCTTTTTCTTTCGCGCTCACGGCAAGAGCTTCGGCTGCAATGCCGTCAAATCCGAAATCAGTCTGAGATGTCAAGCCGATTGCCCTCCTGTCAACTTCAAACTTGAAATTTGAGTCATAAACCGAAAAGGAAGAAACAAGCAGCAACATTGCCTGTATAAGGCACAGAATGATTCTCAAGCCAATCACTCCTTCTGCGTTTGGGTATAATACCCCACTATCGGTACTACTATAACATTTTTTTCTGCAGGAATAAACAAAAAATTATAATTTTATTAAAAAAAATTTTTTCTGCCGGGCAAAACGGAAATGATGTCTCAATATGAATAAAAAAATAATGTTCGGTGTTGCATTGTATTGTTTTTTAATATATACTTGAAGAAACAGGCTGTCGCCGGTTTATGCGGCAGTCCGTGCTTATCAATGAGTCAGAAAGGAAGAAAGAAGTGAGCAAACTTAACCTGATCTCAAAAAGCGGGGATCAGCGCGCACTTGAGGCAATCCAGAGTGACATAATGCGCCGCCTGCCCGCAAGCCAGCAGGGAATCTGCCCTGTGGATATGACGACAGCCCTTGTGAATGTCTGCGCGGCGCAGAGCTGCGGCAAATGCGTTCCCTGCAGAGTCGGCCTTGCCAAAATCGGCGCGCTGCTCAATAAAATCACAGACGGCAACGGTACTTTTCAGGATATTGACCTGATTGAAAAAACTGCTGAAACCGCAATGAATTCCGCGGACTGCGCAATCGGATATGACGCGGGCAGAATAGTTTATGAGAGTGTCAAAGCTTTCCGTGATGATTTTGAAAGCCACGTCACAAACGGCTGGTGCTCCGCCCGTGCCGAGCATCCCGTGCCCTGCGCATCTCTATGCCCCGCACAGGTGGATATCCCCGGCTACATAGCGCTCGTGCAGGCTGGCCGTTATGCGGACGCTGTGCGCCTTATCCGCAAGGATAATCCGTTCCCGGCGGTGTGCGGCCTTATCTGTGAGCATCCCTGCGAGGAAGGCTGCCGCAGGCATATGGTTGATGACGCAATCAACATCCGCGGCCTCAAGCGCTACGCTGTTGAGCATGCGGGTTATGTGCCGGCAGAAAAGGTTACCGCAGAGCCTACAGGCAAGAGAATTGCCGTTATAGGCGGAGGCCCGAGCGGTCTGTCCGCCGCTTATTTTCTTGCTCTTATGGGCCACGAGGTGGAAGTGTTTGAAAGACGCAGGTACGCCGGCGGCATGCTCCGCTACGGCATACCGAGCTACCGGCTGCCCAGAGAAATCCTTCAGAATGAAATAAATGTTATACTTGAAACAGGGGTCAAACTTCATCTCAATACCGACATCGGCACAGTTAGCGAAATCCGTGAGCTGACGGAGAAATTTGATGCCACATATATTTCAATCGGCGCTCATACAGACAAAAAGCTCCGCATTCCGGGCGAAGAGCTCGGCGGCGTTGTATCCGCAGTGCAGCTTCTTCGCGGCATAGGAGACGGTGAACATCCCGACTTTACGGGCAAAAAGGTTGCTGTTGTAGGCGGCGGCAATGTTGCAATGGATGCTGCAAGGTCGAGCGTACGTCTCGGTGCCGAGAGAGTGAGCATAGTTTACCGCCGCCGTCAGGCCGATATGACCGCCCTGGCCGAAGAGGTTGAGGGAGCCATAGCCGAGGGCTGCGAGCTTCTCACCATGATGGCGCCCGCCCGTATTGAGGGCAACGAGGACGGCGATGCAACGGCTCTTGTTATGAAGCCTCAGATTACCGGCGCAATCGGGCGCGACGGCAGACCTTCCGTTTCAAACGCGGACGCTCCCGAGGAAAAGCTCGATGTCGATATAGTCGTTGTCGCTATAGGCCAGGCGATAGAGCAGGAGTCCTTCGGCGAATTCGGTCTTCCTACCAAATTGGATACCATAGCGAGCGACAGCGCCTGCGAATTTTCCGAGAAGGAAGGTGTTTTTGCCGGCGGTGACTGCGCGACAGGCCCCGCTACGGTTATCAGAGCAATCGCCGCGGCGAAGGTTGCCGCGCACAACATAGACCATTATCTCGGGTTTACCCACGAGATAAGCAGCGATATAGAGATTCCTCAGCCTCTTCTGCTTGACCGCCCCGCGTGCGGCAGAGTTACGCTCAAGGAGCGTGAGGCTTCCGAGCGCAAAAATGATTTCAGCCTGATGGAATTATGTATGAGCGACCAGGACGCAAAACAGGAATCGGCCCGTTGCCTCAGGTGTGATCACTTCGGCTACGGAAAATTCAGGGGAGGCAGGTGCGACAGATGGTAAACCTTAAAATTGACGGCATTGCCGTAACTGTTCCCGAGGGCACAACTATTCTCGATGCCGCCCGTCAGGCGGGCATCAATATTCCCACTCTCTGCTATCTTAAAGGCCTCAATGAAATCGGCGCCTGCCGTGTCTGCGTGGTTGAAAAAGTCGGCGAAAGCCACCTGATTGCGGCCTGCGACAATGCCGTTGAGGAAGGAATCGAAATACTCACAAACAGCCCCAAAGTGCGCGCTTCAAGGCGCGCCAATGTGGAGCTTATCCTTTCACAGCACAGCAGCCGCTGTCCTTCCTGTGTGAGAAGCGGCAACTGCTCGCTTCAGAAGGTTGCCAACGACCTGGGCATCACTTCCGAATCATATGATGTCAGGTATTCTCCCTTCAGCTGGAACGAAGATTTCCCGCTTATCCGTGACGCTTCAAAGTGCATACGCTGTATGCGCTGTATTCAGGTATGTGAAAAAATACAGGGGCTCGGTATCTGGGATCTCAACGGCACCGGCACACGCACGGACATCGGCGTTTCCGGCGGCAAAAAGATTGAGGATACCGCCTGTGTTCTCTGCGGTCAGTGTATTACACATTGCCCCGTCGGCGCTCTGCACGAAAGAGACGACACTCAGAAGGCGCTTGCCGCCCTTGCAGATTCCGAAATCACCACCGTTATTCAGATTGCTCCCGCAGTTCGCGCGGCCTGGGGCGAGGACCTGGGCATGAGCCGCGATGAAGCATCAGTAAAACGCCTTGTCGCCGCCCTTCGCAAAGTGGGCTTCGATTATATATTTGACACCGACTTCTCCGCTGATCTTACCATTATGGAGGAAGGTTCCGAATTTTTGGAGCGCCTCAAATCGGGAGACATTGCGAAATACCCGATGTTCACCTCCTGCTGTCCCGGCTGGGTGAGATTCATTAAATCGCAGTACCCCGATATGGTTGACCGTCTTTCTTCGGCAAAATCGCCTCAGGCAATGTTCGGCGCGGTTACCAAGACTTACTTTGCCGATAAAATCGGGAAAGAACCGGAAAAGATTTTCTGCATATCCGTTATGCCCTGTGTATCAAAGAAACAGGAGATAGATATCCCCAATATCAACGATTCAGCAGCCAAGGATGTTGATCTTGTGCTCACCACCCGCGAGGTTGACCGTATTTTCCGCGCCGAGCACATAGATGTTGCCTCCCTTGCCGAGGAAGAGTTTGACTCTCCTCTGGGCGAGAGCACCGGCGCCGCAGTTATATTCGGCACCACAGGCGGCGTTATGGAAGCTGCTCTCAGGTCTGCTTACTTCCTTGTGACCGGCACCAACCCGGACCCGGATCATTTCAAGGCTGTTCGCGGTTTTGACGGGCCGTGGCGCGAGGCTGAGTTTGAGCTTGCCGGCAGCACTCTGAGAGTTGCCGTTGCAAGCGGCCTTGCAAACACCCGTGAGCTTATTGAAGCAATCAGGGCCGGCAAAGTTCACTATGATTTCGTTGAAATTATGGCCTGCCCCGGCGGCTGCGGCGGAGGCGGAGGTCAGCCTATCTGCGACGGGTCTGAGCTCGCTCAGGTGCGTGATGAAAAACTTTACGCCCTTGACCGCGAGAGCAAGCTGAGATTTTCTCACGAGAATCCTTCCGTACAGGCGCTTTACTCCGAGTTTCTCGGCTCGCCTTTGTCTGAGAAGTCTCACCATTTGCTTCATACCGACCATCACGGCTGGCACATGCCCTGTGAAGGCAAGTAATTAAAGTTATGCGCCGCCTGCGGCTTTTTCCGCGGGCGGCGTAAAAAAAGGAGATAATATAATGAAAGTTTCCGATCAGATTATTGAAAAAATCAACGATATGCTTTCCGTATATGTCTGCCCTGAGCTTCAGCAGGCGGCAAAAGCATTTCTCGAAAGCGCTGAAAAGACGGGCGAAGCCGACCCCACAGCACTTATTGCCGAGCTTAAGGAAGATATATGCTCAATAGACAGCTTCATCGGTTTTACGCAGAGTGATTACTGCAAAAATATGAAAGGCGAGGAAGAGGCAGAGCTTATGTATAAAGCCGGTATTGAGGCCAAAGCAAACGGCGCGCGTATTTGTCTGTGCCCCGGCTGCACAAAGGCTAATGAACTGCTCGGTATGCTTGTCGGCTGACAGTTTTTACCGGTTATGAAAAAAAAGAGAATCAATTATACAGTTATATTTGCTCTCACTCTCATTGCCGAAATCCTCATTGCCCTGTTTTCATCGGGCTTTGTGAGGGGCAGTGTCGGCGATGTGCTTGTGGTGCTGCTTGTTTTCTCTTTGCTGAGAATACCGTTTACCAAAAAGCCTGTGTTCCTTGCGGCCTATGTTTTTCTGTTTGCCGTCTTCATTGAGATTTTGCAGTATTTCGATTTTGTCTCGCTTATCGGTATGAGCGGCAACCGTTTTGTTTCAACCGCTCTCGGCGGAACATTCTCATTTGGCGATATCGCCTGCTATGCCGCGGGCGCTGTAATCTCAGCTTTTACGCAAAAGGCTGTTGACTCCGAAAAAAATGACGGCGTTCTCAGACGTATGCGCACGGCTCTGACGCTTAAAACAGCGGGCGTAAAACCGACATACGGTAAAAACGCCGTTCACATGCTCAAATCCGTAATAAACACTATCTGCGACAGCTTTATCATTACTACCTCTGATGGTAAAGTGATAGTCATAGACGGCGGGTATAACGCCGAAACAGGCTACTTCATTGAATATCTACGCGCCGTTACCGGAAGCAGGAGGCCTCACATCGACGCCTGGTTTCTCTCTCACGCGCACGATGACCACGCCGAAGTGTTTCTGAATGTGCTTGAAAAGCACCGCAATATAATTGATGTCGAAAAAGTATATGTGAATATGCCGCCTGCAGATTTTTACAAAGATACCGACAGCTATGCCTTCAATATACTGCGCAGGTATGAAAGCCTCAGACCGCTTTTTGAAGACAGAGAAGTGGTTTTGCACGACGATGATGTTTTCAGCATAGGCGAGGCAAAGATAACAGTTCTTTATACTTTTGATCCATCGTTTGAAATCTGCAATGATTCTTCGCTCGTTTTCCGTATGGACCTGGCCGGCAAAAGCATTCTCTTTACGGGGGATTGTGAGATTCCGGCGCAGAGAAAAATACTTGCCCGTTTTAAGGGCACCGGTATTCTCAGATGCGATATATGCAAGATGTCACATCACGGGCAAAGCGGATGTACTGAGGAATTTTATAAGGAGGTAAGTCCCCGTATCTGCCTGTGGCCTACACCCTCCTGGCTGTGGACCAACCTCGGCGGCAAAGGGCAGTACAAAACCCTTGAAACACGCAGGTGGATAAAGGAGCTCGGTGTGAAAGAAAACTATGTTGCCTTCAAAGGCACAAAAACGATAATGCTTGATTCTGTCAGAGAAAAAAGCGAAACCGAATAAATGTAAAGGGGAAAGACTATGGATCTGAAAGAAGCAATCAGACAGCGCCATTCCGTCAGGCATTACGAAAGCCGCCCGATTGAAGCGGATACGGCCGCGCGCCTTAAGGAAATCATTGACGCCGTAAACAAAGAAAGCGGGCTGCATATTCAGCTCGTGCTCAATGAGCCCAGGGCTTTTGATTCGTTCAGGGCTCATTACGGCAAACTTACCGGCATCACAAATTATATAGCTCTTGTCGGGAAAAAAGACAGTTCCCTTCGTGAAAAGTGCGGTTACTACGGGCAAAAAATAGTCCTTGAAGCTCAGACGCTCGGGCTTAATACCTGCTGGATAGGCATAATGTTCAAAAAAATACCGGAAGCGTTTACCGTTAATGAAGGTGAGAAGCTCGCTCTTGTAATCGCGGTTGGGTACGGCTCAGATCAGGGCCATGAACGTAAAAGCAAGACCCCTTCGGAGGTTTCCAATCTCTCCGATGACTCGCCCGAATGGTTCAGAAACGGTGTTGAGGCGGCTTTGCTTGCCCCCACCGCCACAAATCAGCAGAAGTTTGTGCTGAATCTGGTTGACGGCAAGGTGGAGGCGAAGGCGCTTTACGGGCCCTTCAGCAAAGTAGATCTCGGGATAGTTAAATTCAACTTTGAAACGGGTGCGGACAAAGACAGCAGCATCTGGGCATAAAAATGAGGCATACCGCCGGCGGTATGCCTTTTTATTTTATTATGAATCTGAGACTTGTGTGAACTCAGCCTTTTTCAATAAGGTCGCTGAGCCTTTTCCCGTAGAAAAAGTCGTGAACCATTTTATCGTATTCTTCCCACATGGGCAGGGTGCGGCAGGAGTCCTTTCTCGGACATTCGTTTGAGTCGCCCGCAAGGCACGCTACGGAAGAAAGAGGCCCTTCCATAAGCTCTATAACCTCGCCGATAATGTAATCCTCCGGCTTGCGGCAGAGCTTATAACCGCCGCCTTTTCCGCTCGCTCCTATAAGCAGACCGCCCTCGACCATATCCTTGACGATTATTTCAAGGTATTTTTTTGATATTTCCTGCCTCGCGGCAATATCCTTGAGGGGAATACAGCCGCCGTTATCGTTTTCCGCAAGATCAATCAGAACGCGTATCGCGTAACGCCCTTTTGTTGAAATCATATTACCCGTCTCCTCTCAGAAATCAAAGTCGGACCCGCCGTCGGAGAAATCATCGCCGTATTCATTAAAGTAATCATCGCTGTTTTCGTCGCCGGGCTCATCGCTGTCTCCGAACAGGGCATCAAACATTACGGCCTTTTCAAAGTCACTGAGCTTGCCGTTTCCGTCAAAATCAAATATACTGTCAAACATTCCGCCGAAAAAACCCATAACAGCACCTCATTTCGTCTTATATACCTATTATACCGCAAGGTGAATGGGTAAATCAAGCCCCAAATAACAGTTTCTTCAGTTTGTCAGAGCGTTTCTTCCGAGATAAACCTGATATCCTATTGCGTAAACCTCTCTTATTGCGAACGGCAGGTACCCGTTCCACGGGGTTTTTGCGGGGCAGGGGTAAGCTTTGATTCCGTTTTTCTGAGCGATGAGGGAAGCCCGGTATTCGTGAAAGTCGTTTGTGACAACGGTAATTTCGTCTATTGCCACACCGCTCTGTTTAAGAATTGCGGCGGCGTTTTCAAAGTTCTCAATAGTTGATGTTGATTTTTCTTCAATTATCAGCCGGGCGGGGTCAATTCCTTTTGAAGTGAGTTCGTTAAACATGCACTGAGCTTCCGATATATCCTCGTCATTGCCCTGACCTCCCGAGAGTATCGCCTTGCTGCCCGGATTTTCGCTCAGGTATCTGTAAGCTGCGTTAATGCGAGCGGAAAGGAAACGGCCGGGAGATGTTGAATTCACCTGGCAGCCGAGCACTATGACATACTCGGTTTTAACGGCGGAATCACGGCTGTATCTGACTATATTGGTCAGGGTAAGGCCTCCTACTGTCAGCGCGGCGGCGGCAATTACTGCGGCGGCGCACAGAATGATTCTGCCTGCCGTGTATGAAAACACTTTAGCTGTAATCATATTTACACGGCTGAAAAAAGCTCCGTAAACAAGCAGAGCCGTGCCCGCGGCAAGGCCGGTTATCAGACCGATATTTTTTTCGCCCGAGGTGTAAAGCGGCCCTATATTAAGCCCTATACAGGCGAGGCCGGCAGCAAAAACAAGCAATCTCAAAGCAAACTTCATCAGCATTCAATCCTCAATAAACAAATTATATTCTGATTATATATTATACCTTAATTATTACTATTTTTGAAGCGGCAGATTACTTTTTTATTACAAATTGAAAAAACGGCCCGGGCAGGTCGCGGCTGAGTTCCTTTATTCGTACATAACGTAAAAAAGAGAAAACAAAGCATTTTCTTAAAACCTATTGACACAGTAGGCAAATAGGAGTATAATTCACAGCGAAAATAAGAAAAGGAGGATTGCGTTTTGATTTATGCCGATAATGCCGCCACCACAAAAATGAGCGAAGCGGCCGTAAACATAATGACAGAGGTAATAAGAGATAACTGGGGCAATCCCTCAAGTCTGTATATGCACGGGCAGAGAGCAAAGGAAGTGCTTGAAAAAGCGCGTGAGGATATAGCAGAGCTTATCGGTGCCTCACCCCGTGAAATATTTTTTACATCCGGAGGAAGTGAGAGCGATAATCAGGCGATTGTTTCCGCCGCGCTTCTCGGCAGAGAGAAGGGGAAAAAGCATATAATCTCAACGGCGTTTGAGCATCACGCTGTCTTACACACCCTGGAGAAACTTAAAAAAGACGGGTTCGAAGTCACCCTGCTTCCCGTTCACGAAAACGGAATTATTATACCGTCGGAGGTCGAGAGCGCAATACGCGATGACACCTGCCTTGTTACGGTGATGCACGCCAATAACGAAATCGGCACTGTTCAGCCTGTAAGAGAAATCGGCGAAATATGCAGAAGGAAAAATGTTATTTTTCATACCGACGCGGTTCAGGCCGTTGCTCACATTCCCGTGAATGTTGTCAGCGACAATATAGATATGATGTCTGCTTCCGCCCATAAATTTCACGGCCCCAAGGGAGTGGGATTTCTTTATGTGAAAAAGGGCATACGCCTCTCAAACCTGATTGAAGGCGGAGCGCAGGAGAGGGGAAAGCGCGCGGGCACCGAAAATGTACCCGGCATAGCCGCAATGGCAAGAGCGCTTAAAGATGAGTGCGCCGTAATGGAAAAGAACGCCGCATATCTGATAAAAATACGCGACAGGCTCATAAAAGGTCTTTCGGAAATTGAGCATTCGGCTTTAAACGGTGACCCTGTGCGCAGACTTCCCGGCAATGTGAATTTCTGCTTTGAGGGCATTGAGGGAGAGGCGCTTCTGCTTTTGCTTGACAGCAAGGGAATTGCCGCCTCTTCGGGCAGCGCCTGTACATCCGGGTCTCTTGACCCGAGCCACGTGCTTCTCGCAATCGGGCGGGTGCATGATGTGGCACACGGCTCGCTGCGCCTGAGCATAGGCACGGATATTACCGAGGAGGACGCGGATTACATAATAAACAGCGTAAAGGAAGTTACAGCTTATCTAAGAGGGTTTTCACCCGTCTGGCGTGATTTGATGACCGGCAAAGCTGAACATATTATATAAGGAGAAACAGATATGGCACTATACAGCGAAAAAGTAATGGATCATTTTCTTCATCCGCGCAATGTGGGCATAATCGAGGATGCCGATGCCGTTGGTGAAGTCGGCAACGCAAAATGCGGAGATATAATGAAAATGTATATGAAAATAGAAAACGATATAATAACGGACGTTAAGTTTGAAACTTTCGGATGCGGCAGCGCCATAGCGTCAAGCTCAATGGCAACTGAAATGATAAAGGGCAAACCCGTTTCCGAGGCGCTGGAGCTTACAAACAAGGCGGTGGCTGAGGCGCTCGACGGCCTCCCCGATTATAAGATGCACTGTTCGGTACTCGCGCAGGAGGCAATCCAAAATGCCCTGGAGAATTACCGCGCAGGAAAGGGCGACTGATTTTCTTATACTGCGCCGGATTTAATCGCCCCGGTTACGGTCTGCCGGCAACAAACGAAAAACTTTTTTGGAAATTTTTAGTAAAACCTATTGACACGGTAGGTAAATGGTGATATACTCACAGCATAACATTGAAAAAGGAGGTGCCGGCATGTATAAATCACTCAATACTGAATATTGTACCTGTATGTGGTGTCGAATGCTGTACTCCCGGGCAAAAATAACGGCCGGGGCGCACGGTGGTGTTTTGCCGCGCCTCTGCAGTATGGAGCGATGTTGAAACTCGCGTCATTTATGCCGTTTGCCCGGGAGCTTTGAAGAAGCCCCCGGTTTTTTTAATGTAAAACCGAACATATCAAACGACAAATAACTATCATCTGAAAAGGAGAAAAATAAAATGAGTAACTACAGATTTGAGACCCTTCAGCTCCACGTAGGTCAGGAACAGGCTGACCCCGCAACCGATTCAAGAGCAGTCCCCATTTATCAGACCACCTCATATGTTTTCCATAACAGCAAGCACGCCGCCGACCGTTTCGGCCTTGCGGACCCCGGCAACATTTACGGCAGGCTTACAAACACTACCCAGGATGTGCTTGAAAAGCGTCTTGCGGCTCTTGAGGGCGGCAGCGCTTCTCTGGCCCTCGCATCCGGCGCGGCGGCGATTACATACACTATTGAAGCTCTTGCCGCAAACGGCGGTCACATAGTCGCTCAGAAGACAATTTACGGCGGCAGCTTCAATCTGCTTTCTCATACTCTTCCGCAGTACGGCATAGAAACAACTTTTGTTGACGCCCACGATCTCTCGCAGATTGAGGGAGCAATCAGAGAAAACACCCGCGCTGTTTACCTTGAAACTCTCGGCAATCCCAACAGCGATATTCCCGATATTGACGCTGTTGCGCAAATAGCTCACAGGCATGGTATTCCCGTAGTGGTTGACAACACATTCGGCACGCCGTACCTTATCAGACCTATTGAGCACGGCGCTGATATAGTTGTGCATTCCGCCACAAAATTCATCGGCGGTCACGGCACAACGCTCGGCGGCATCATAGTTGAGTCGGGCAAATTCAACTGGAAGGCAAGCGGCAAATATCCCAACATAGCAGAGGCGAACCCGAGCTATCACGGTGTTTCGTTTTATGATGTTGCCGGCCCGGCCGCGTTTGTCACTTATATCAGAGCAATTCTTCTCAGAGACACCGGTGCCGCAATCTCCCCGTTCAACGCCTTCCTTCTTCTGCAGGGGGTTGAAACGCTTTCTCTTCGCCTTGAAAGGCACGCCGAAAACACAAAAAAGGTTGTTGATTATCTTTCAAGTCATCCGCTTGTTGAGAAGGTCAACCATCCCTCTCTTCCCGATCATCCGGATAACGCCCTTTACAGAAAGTATTTCCCCAACGGCGGCGCTTCAATATTCACCTTTGAAATCAAAGGCGGCAGGGAAGAGGCGTGGAAGTTTATTGATAATCTCAGCATTTTTTCACTGCTCGCAAATGTTGCGGATGTCAAGAGCCTTGTGATTCACCCGGCATCCACCACACATTCCCAGCTCTCGGATGAAGAGCTTGCAGATCAGGGCATAAAGCAGAATACAATCCGTCTTTCAATCGGCACGGAGCATATTGACGATATAATCGCGGACCTTGAAAAAGGCTTTGCGGCAATAAGATAAAGGAGATAAAACAATGTCAAAAATATATAAAGGAGCCTCTGAGCTTATAGGCAATACCCCTCTTATTGAGGTCACAAATATAGAAAAAGAGCTTGGCCTTGAGGCAACAGTTCTTGTGAAGCTTGAGTATTTCAATCCGGCAGGCAGCGTAAAAGACAGAATAGCAAAGGCGATGATAGAGGATGCCGAGGCAAAGGGCCTGCTGAAAGAGGGCTCGGTTATCATAGAGCCTACCAGCGGAAATACCGGAATCGGTCTCGCATCCATAGCGGCTTCCAAGGGCTATCGTATTATTCTTACAATGCCCGAAACGATGAGTGTTGAGAGAAGAAACATACTCAAGGCCTACGGCGCGGAGCTTGTGCTCACAGAGGGCGCAAAGGGTATGAAGGGCGCTATAGAAAAGGCAAAGGAGCTTGAGAAGGAAATCCCCGGCGGCTTTATCCCCGGCCAGTTTGTAAACCCCGCAAACCCCGCGGTTCACAAAGCGACAACAGGCCCCGAAATCTGGAATGATACCGACGGCAGAGTTGATGTGTTTATCGCCGGCGTAGGTACCGGCGGCACCGTTACGGGTACAGGTGAATACCTCAAGGAGAAAAACCCCGCTGTGAAGGTGGTTGCCCTCGAGCCCGAGGATTCGCCTGTGCTTTCGCAGGGCAGAGCGGGCAGCCATAAGATTCAGGGTATCGGCGCAGGATTTGTGCCCGATGTACTCAACACCTCGGTTTATGACGAAATCTTTACCGCTTCCAATCAGGATGCTTTTGATACTGCGAAACTTCTCGCGAAAAAAGAGGGAATATCCGTCGGTATTTCATCCGGGGCCGCTCTCTTCGGAGCAATTCAGCTTGCTAAGCGCCCCGAAAACAAAGGCAAGGTAATAGTCGCCCTTCTTCCGGACAGCGGTGACAGATATTATTCAACCGCGCTTTTCACCGATTGAAGCACTCTGCTTAAAAGAGCAAAAACGGGTGCTGTCTTAAATGCAATACAGTAACATAAAAAGGGATAAGGCTTATGCAAAAAGCCTGTCCCTTTTTTTTCGGCTGATTCGGGGATGCTGTTTTCATAATCGGAAAAATTGACTTCGCAGGCAAGGTCTGAGGAGTTTTTTCTTGATAATGCCCGTGCGTTTTGGTATAATAATTTAAAAATAATCTTATGTGGAGGCGCCCTGAACAATGATTACGCCGGCTATCAGTGGTGGCTCGCGCGCACGGGCGACGAAGACTGGGAACTTGTTTCCCGGGGATATTAAAGCAATTCAGAGGGTGTATTAAATGGCAACCGATTTTGAAAAAAAGGTGATTACGGATCCGTCCGGCTTTGTTGTCCTTTCGGATTTCGTGCCTGCGATTGTGCAGGAAATCCGCTATCATTCCACTTTCAATTTCATAGGAGACCGCATAGACGGCTATGAGGAGCCCGTAGCTCTTCTGACAAAGGAGGCGGCGAGGGCGCTCAGGGCTGTGAGCAATGAGCTTATGGTGCGCGGCCTGCGCCTTAAGGTGTTTGACGCTTACCGCCCGGCCGCTGCTGTAAAGCATTTTATGCTCTGGGGTATAGAGGATACAGATATCCGTATGAAGCCTTATTTTTATCCAGATCTTGTTAAGCAGGAGCTTTTTTCAAGAGGCTATATCGCAAAACAGTCAAGCCACAGCAGAGGCAGCGCCGTTGACCTCACCCTGCTTGATATGACCACGGGCAAAGAGCTCGATATGGGCAGCCCGTTTGATTTCTTCGGCGAAGTATCCCACCCGGATTATACGGGCATCACCGATGAGCAGTACGCAAACAGGATGATGCTCAGAAACACCATGCTCAGAAACGGCTTTGCTCCTTTGGAGTGCGAGTGGTGGCATTTTATGCTTGCCGATGAGCCTTACCCGGATACTTATTTTGACTTTCCGAACAGCTCGGAATATCTCAAAAAATAAACCGAATACAAGACAGGAAACGGTTTCCTGTTTTGAAATAATAAAAAAGGGGACAGAAAAATGAAAACAGCAATCAAAAAGACGGCAGCGGTTATTCTCTGCCTGATAATGCTCACAGGCATAATGACTGCCGGCGCTTTCGCCTCAGAGGACAAGCTCTTTTATATGGTGCTCGGCGACTCTATCGGCTACGGCTCCGGGCTGCGCAATTCCCGGCAGGCGTGCTACGGCAAAATAGTTGCGGATACCAACGGCTATGATTACGCAAATGACGCGATTCCCGGCCACACCACTCAGAATCTGCTGGACCGCCTTGAAAATGAAGAGGTTATTAAACACGTTAAGCAGGCCGATATAATCAGCATATCAATCGGGGGCAACAACTTCCTTCTCGGCAATATGGCCAAGCTTCTTTTTGATGTTATTGTAAAAGGTGACGACTCTCTCGCAAGAGAAACCGTTGACGGTTTCTACAAGGATTTTGATGAGATAGTAAAGAAAATACGCTCATACAACCCCGATGCCGTTATTCTTATGCAGACTCTCTATAATCCGCAGACCGGCTATGTCGGCGAGGCTTATCAAGTCGCCATTGATATACTTAACGAAGCGATTGTGCGCTATGCGCAGGAAAACGAGGGAGCGATTGTCATAGTTGACGTTGCCACCCGCGTCAAAGACTCCGAAAAGGATTTTGCTCAGGACGGTATTCATCCGAGCGTGCAGGGCAATGAAAAAATAGCCCGCGCCGTGCTTGAAAAGCTCGCCGAGCTCGGGCTCGGTGAAAAGACAGAGCCCGTTATTACCGAAAAAGGCGCGGATATATCTGTGCCTTCGGTGTTTACGGCTCCTCTTAAACTCTACGGCAATGTCCTTCATTTCATTTCACTTCTTTACGGTGTTTTCGCTTAAGCTATGGATGATTTCAGGTGGGCTTATATCGGCTGCGGAAGCATTGCCCGGAAAACTGCGAAAGACATTTCAAGGGGCAGCCACCGTATAACAGCCGTTTATTCGAGAAACCCTCAGAAGGCAGCGGATTTTGCCGGAAAGTACGGCTCACGCCTGTTTGAAAATGTTGATGAAATGCTGGCGTCAGACTGCTTTGACGGTGTTTACATAGCTACGCCGCACTCATCACACTGCGCTTATTCCATAAAAGCGCTTGAGGCGGGAAAATCCGTTCTCTGCGAAAAGCCGGCCGCCGTCAATCTTAAAGAAATTGACAGCGTGATTGACCTTTCACAAAAAAACGGGGTGTATTTCTGCGAGGCTATGTGGACCTGGTTTTCCGACCTCGCTCTCGGAATCAGAGAGCGGGTTTCCGGCGGAGACATCGGCGCAGTAAAAAGCGTGAAGATAGAATACGCCTTCCCGGGCGTGCTTATGAGCAGAGATTCCCGTCTGCTTATGCCGGAAACAGCCGGCGGAGCGCTGCTGGACATAGGTGTTTACCCCATCGCCTACTGCCTGAGTCTTTTCGGCTTTCCACAGACCGTCACATGCAGGGGCAAGGTAAAAAGCGGCATAGATATTGCCGAAAAGATTATTCTCGGCTATGACGGCTTTGACTGCACGCTGAAAGTGTCGCTGAGAAATCTCAGGGAAAGCTGTGTTATAAAAGGCGCAAACGGCACCATATCGGTCCCGTCATTTTATGCCGCGGGCTCCGCTCAGATAAAAAAAGGCGGCAAAGCCGAAACAATCAGAGGAGTCACCGACTATCTCACGGAGTTTACCCGCGCCGCGCAGGAAATCAGGCAGGGCAGGACTGAATCCGCTTATGTGCCGCACTCTTTCACGCGGCAGTGTGTGATGATTGCGGACGAATGCCGCAGACAGATGAATCTTAAATATCCGTTTGAATAAAAAACGGCCGGACTTCGTATCAAGTCCGGCTCTTTTTTTTGCGCTTTTTGTGTGCTTGCATTATATAATCATATATGATACAATTTTCTTAATAATGTGATTAATCGCACTATAAGGAGGTTGACTATGGCTGATATCGGCAAAAAAATCAGCGGCTTTTATCACGAAGTAAAAGGCCACTGGAAGACGCCTGCCGAGGGTAAATATGTTCCTTACAGGGAATACAAGGATATTTTCCTTGCGGTTGGCTTCAACTATTCCGGCAACAAGACGCTCGAGTACATAGTTTTCGCGGCGTCCTGCTACCTGATGATGTATCATTACAAGCTGCCGTACCTTACCTTTTCCGTAATCAACATCATCAATATGCCCCTCAACTATATATGGACAATGATGACCTGGTATATTGCGGACAATCTCGGCTTTATGAAGAAAAAGACCGAGCGCAAGTTTTACGTTGTCTATATGCTCCTTATTGTTATCGGCCTCGCGCTCATACTGACAGATCCTTCAAGGCTTTTCAGCCCGGGCAGCAGGTTTGTAACTTATATGAACTCGCTTGAAGGCATCAACTGCTCTTCGGCATTCAAGATACTCGGCACACACATACTCTGGAACGGCTGGTTCGGCGCGAGAAACATTTTCTGGCGCAAGAAGCTCGTGCCCAAATACGGCAGATACAAATACGGCCTTTACTGCAACGCCATTCCCAAGAGCATTGCTGTTATCGCCATAGGCTGGCTCCCGTTTTACAACATACCCGATGTTATCACAAGAGTCTGGGTCGCAAACCTTATGTTTGCCATCTACAACCTCTTCCCGTTTGATAACTCCCTGGAAATGTGCGCGCAGAATATCAGCCCGAATGTGCGTGAAAGAATCTGGGTGCGTACCATTCCCATCAAGCTTTCGCATTTTCTCAACTCCATAGTCGCGATAGTTATGCCCGTTTTCATCGGTATGCTCCGTTATGAATGGGCAGATATAAACCTTTTCAAATATATCATCCCCGGCTTCTTTGTATTCTGCGTTGTTGTTACCATGCTGTTTGCCGGCAGAATCAAAGAGCGTATTCCCCAGCCTCCTCTTGAGAAAAAAGTAAATATAAGTTTCTGGGACGGCATGTTCGGCGTAATGCGCAACAAGTACAAATGGGTCAACACCGTCGTCGGCCTTATTGATTCGCTGGGCAACGGTATGCTTCCCTTCGCGACAATCCTTTATCTTTACACATTCCGCCTCAGCGGGCTTATTTACAGCCTTCTTGTTGCCCTCGTTTCATTCGCGGGCACTCCTCCCGATTTCTTCGCGCCATATTTCCTGAGGCGATTCTCATATAAGCAGCTGATGATATTCTATCAGCTCTCCAGAGCGATAGGCAACGGCATTATCGTTATTGCCCTGCTCTTCCTGGGCGACAGAGTCAATCTTTGCGGCACGGTTTGTGTTATTACACTTATATTTATGGAGATGACAAAAACCATACCCGTCACCGCCGGTCACGATATGGATATCCGTATCAATGACTATCAGATGTATCTTTCGGGTGAGCGCCTTGAAAACTTCTCGGGTGTATTCGGCTGGTTCACCGGGCCTATAACATCTTTTGTCGGCCTTATCATACCGCTTATGCTTCTCAGATACGGCTTCAACAGCAACTGGGATGTGCTCTTTGTTGATTCTTCAAGAATCAAGATTATAGTAATACCCATAATCATTGACATTATCGGATATGTGCTTATGACTATTCCCTATATTTTCTGGGATTATGATGATGAGAAGCAGGCAAAGGTCATGGAGGTGCTCAAAGCCCGTGAAGCCGCTACGGGCGGCAGCCTTGACGGCTCAGAGGGCGCGGAGTACAACCCGGAGGATGAGCTCCTGCCCGATGCCCCCGAAACTGCGGAAAGCGAGGTAACGGTATGAGCAAAAAGAAAGCAAAGACCGATAATACGGTTTATGAAAACTTAAAGCTCGATATCCCCGCGGGCGAAGAGTGGACCTATCAGATAGAGGGGATGAAAGCGCCGGTGATAGGCAAACCCGTTGAAAATGCCGCGAAGAAAAAAGTTATTGTCGTTGCGGTCCTGCTTGTTGCCATAGCCCTTTCCATTTTCTTCTCCGTGCGCGCGGTACACAGCGAAACCTACTCATTTGAAGAGCTTGAAAGCGGCTGGCAGTTTTCAAAATTCAGCAACCCCGGTGACATAACAGAGCTCACCGTTGATTATGCCGACGGCGACATTTCCAGGCCGATTGCAAGCATAAGGGAATACGCTTTCAACTGCGATGACAAGCTCACAAGCATCACAATAGGCAAAACCGTTAAGGAAATTGACGGCAAGTCGTTTTACAGCGTATGGAATCTCCGCAATATTTATGTGGATGATGAGAACGAAAACTACTGCGATGTTGACGGTGTGCTCTACACAAAGGATATGACAGAGGTTATCTGTTACCCCATAGACCACGATGCCTATCTCAGAGAGAAGGCCGGCTATAAAGAAGAGCTGTGGAAAGACAGCGAAGGCTATGATGAAAAGTACATCGAGGCAGTGCAGACCTATAAAATTCCCGAAACCGTGGTTAAAATAGGCGAGCTCGCTTTCAACTATGCAAACCTTGTCACGGTTTATTTACCCGAGGGGCTTGAAACCATCGAAACCCTCGCTTTTTTCAAATCGTGGGATCTCGCGAATGTCATCACTTACGGCGCCGGGGGCGAGTACAAATCCCTGCCCGATACTCTGAAATATATCGGCTCAGATGCCTTCGCCTATGACCAGGGTCTCTCATATATGTTCATTCCGAAGAGCGTTGAATACATAGGCCATCACGCTTTCTGGGACACTGTTTACAAAGAGAACGGCGAGCTCAGGGGTGTGAGCGTTATGAATGTTGAGAGAAGCGAGGATGATTTTTCCGCGAATGCCGAGTCGGGCGACCACTGGCTCCCGAGCTACGACTGGAAGCTTCTTAAAAAGACCATAGATGTAAACTACTCATCCGTCAGAGAGAAATAATAATATTCCGAGATACATTCCCTGTGCGGCAATATACGGCCGTGCGGGGAATGCGCGCGGATAACGCTCTGCGGCAACGCAGGAACCGGATTAATTTTTGTAATAATCGAGAGGTGCTTATGTCAGGTTCTCCGGAGGAGCGCGCGGCGTCTTTGCTTGCCGAAATGACGCTCGATGAAAAAATATATCAGGTTACGGGCGAAATGCTGTTTGACCCCGATAAAGATTACAGAGATCCGCTTTGCGGCAGCTACCGCAATCCGGGCCATTTCATGCATTGCGGCAGGGAAAAACCCGCTTCGCCCGGCGAGGTTGCCGAAAGAATCAACCGCGATGTAAAAGAAAGCATTGATGCCCAGCCTCATCATATTCCGCCTATTGAAAACGGAGAGGCGCTTCACGGCGCGCAGTGGGGTATGTGCACCAATTTTCCCCAGCCTGTCAACCTGGCTTCATCATTCGACCCCGAAATGGTTGAGAAGGTTGCAGATGTAATAGGCAAAGAGTGCAACGCCGTCGGAGTGCGTCAGGTGTTTTCTCCCGTGGTTAATCTCGCGCGCGACTGCCGCTGGGGCAGAACGGTTGAAACTTACGGAGAGGATGCGAAACTCTCGGCCGATATGGGGGCGGCAATGTGCAGAGGGCTTGAGAAAAACGGCGTTATCGCCACACCCAAGCATTTTGCCGATAATTATGCCGCGGGAGGCAGAGATTCAAACTACTCCGAGACAAGCGAGCGCACAATGCGCGAAACCATACTTGTGCCATTTAAGGCCTGCTTTGAGGCGGGCGCGCAGTCCGTTATGGCCGCCTATAACGGCTGGGACGGTATTCCCTGCAGCGCAAACAGACATCTGCTCACCGATATCCTGCGCGGCGAGTGGGGCTTTGACGGCTTTGTTGTCTCCGATTACGGCGGGGTTGAGGGGCTTTATTCATCCCACAAAACCGCATCCTCAAAGGCACAGGCCGCCGCTGACGCTCTCAGAGCAGGGCTCGATGTAATACTGCCGTACAAGTGGTTTGACGAGGTTAAGCAGGCCGTTGAAAAAGGCTGTATAACCGAGACTGAGCTTGACAGAAACGTGCTCAGAATTCTAAAGGCGAAGTTTCGCCTCGGACTGTTTGACAGCCCGTACCGTGATCCCGCCTTGGCGCAGAAGACGGTGCGCTGCCCGGAGCACAGGCAGCTTGCTCTTGAGTCGGCGCGGGAATGTATTATCCTGCTGAAAAACGAAGGAATTCTGCCTCTGAAAAAAGACGGGATAAAGAAAATCGGAGTGTTCGGTCAGAGCGCGGATTTAATTCCGATAGGCGCAAACTATTCCGGGCCTTACGGCACCCCCTGGCAGGGTGATGACGCCCCCACGCCGCTTGAAGCGCTCAGGGAATACTTCGGCGATGAGGCGAGCGTGGTTTACGGCAGCAGCGATGATATAGAGAAGATAGCTCCCGGATGTGACGCTGTATTTTATTTCACGTCAATAATGGAGGGCGAGGGGAGCGACAGGAGCAATCTGCGTCTGCCTTCCGTATCGGTTCATTCAAACCGCTCAGATGACGGCGGGCTTATTGTTGATACGGCACGGCAGGTCATAACAGAGAATCAGGAGGAGTCAATTCTACGCCTTAGCAGGGCAAACGGCAATACCGTTGTTATCCTTCAGAACGGCGCTCCCATTGATATGACTGCGTGGATTGACAGGGTACCCGCTGCGGTGGAATCCTGGTACCCCGGGGAGCAGGGCGCGAGGGCGCTTACGGAAATTCTTTTCGGCGAAACAAATCCCTCGGCAAAGCTTCCGCTTACCGTGCCGAAATCCGCGGGGCAGCTTCCGCTGAATTATTCTTATAAGCCCTCCGGCAGGGGCTATGCTTACTGCGATGATGACGGCAAACCGCTCTTCCCGTTCGGTTACGGCCTGAGTTACACTTCATTTGAAATAAGCGCTTCTTCCATCTCGGTGCGGGAAAGTGAGGCTCAGATAAGCTTTAACATTACCAATACCGGCAGTCTTGACGGGGCGCAGGTTGTTCAGGTTTACCGCGGCTCGCGCTGCTGTGAGGTAGTACGCCCGGTTAAGGAGCTTGTCGCTTACAGCCGCATATTCCTGCGCGCCGGTGAAAGCCGCTTTGTTTCGCTGACGGTAAATGAAGACGCTTTTGCTTATTATAATGCCGCTATGGAATTCGGCGTTCATAACGGTGTTCACACCCTGATGCTCGGCACTTCGAGCGAGGATACAGTTGAAAGTTTTGAGCTCAAAGCCGAAAACGGAAAGCTCACGCAAATATGAGATGAAAACAGTGCTCACCTGCGGGCAGATATCCCCCGGGGTGAGCATTTTTTATCCCGGCTTTGCTTTTTGCGCTGTTTGCCGGAGCGGCTTCCTTAAAAGATTCTGCCTCGCTTTTACCCTTTGCCGCCGAGCTTCTGTCACACACCGGAGCGCTTGTTTATTGACAAACAATCGCTTTGCATAATATAATATATTCAGAATAAATTAAGCAGTTTTACCGGGAGAATAATATGGATAACAGATTTATAAAAATTCAGGACGAAGTAAAGAAAGTTATAATAGGCAAAGACGAAGTTATCAAGACCGTGCTTATGACCGTGATTGCCTCGGGGCATATACTGCTTGAGGATATACCGGGCGTGGGCAAGACCACGCTTGCGCTCGCTTTCTCAAAAACTCTTTCTCTTAATTACAGACGTATGCAGTTTACTCCCGATACGCTGCCGTCGGATGTTACAGGCTTTTCGATGTATAACAAATCAACGGGCGAGTTTGAGTACAGAGAGGGCGCGGTAATGAGCAATCTTTTTCTTGCCGACGAAATTAACCGCACTTCGCCCAAAACACAGTCCGCCCTGCTTGAGGTTATGGAGGAGGGAAAGGTGACTGTTGACGGCGTTACCCATCCTCTGCCTGAGCCGTTTTTTGTGATGGCAACGCAGAATCCTCTCGGTTCCGCCGGCACACAGAAGCTCCCCGAATCGCAGCTTGACCGCTTTACAGTGCGCCTTACCATGGGCTACCCCGACCCGGTGAGCGAGGCGGTTATGCTTAAGCGCGACAAGTCAAATCTTATAGACTATGTCTCACCTGTCGTGGGAGCTGACGATATAATCGAGATGCAAAAAAACGCCGCGGCGCTTTTTGTTGATGACGGCATATATGATTACATTGCGGCAATTACTCTCAAATCGAGAGAGAGCGAGTGGCTCAGAAGCGGTATAAGCCCCAGGGGGGCGAAGGCCGTGCTCAAAATGGCAAGAGCGTGCGCCTATCTTGACGGCAGAGATTATGTGATACCCGAGGATGTGATAGAGGTGATTCCCTTTACCTGCTGCCACAGAGTCACGCTCAGCGCTAAGGCAAAGGCACAGGGCAAAACCGAGAGGGAAATTCTTGACGAAACCGTGCGCCTGGTTCCCATGCCCGGCGGGCGCACGCAGAGATAATCATTCACCAATCATTTTTTAACCGGAGCGGATTATGGCGAGAAGCAGAGCGAGAAACATAACGGAATATGCCACGGTTGTCATTGCGGCTGTGGTTCTTTTCCTGTTTTACAGAAATTTCTTTTTCTTCTATCTTCTCACTGTTGTCGCTCTTATTCCGCTCATAAGCTATATAGCCGTCAAACAGATTCTCCCTAAGCTTGAATTCAATGTGTCTTTCAGAGCCGCGAGCATTCAGCAGGGTACGGATGTACCCGTTGCTTTTGAAATAACAAACGGCAGCATTCTGCCTTTGCCGTCCGCTCTGCTTGAGTTCAGGGCTGAAAACCTGTTTTATCCCAATGAGGAGATTCAGCAGATGGATTTTCCTCTCAGACGCGGCAAAAAAACCTACACCTGGCATATACAGTCAAAATATGCCGGCAGAATAACCGTTAAAGGTGAAAAAGTTACCGTCTGTGATTATCTCGGGCTTTTTCTCTTCACCCTGGATTTTCCCTGCAGCGCGAGCGTAACCGCTCTGCCCGCTCGCTCCGAGGTTGTGATGGACGCAGTGGAGAATATGTTTTCTCAGGGCGACGAGCAGGAAACGGATAACCTTGACTACACCGAGGATGTCACTCAGATAAAGGATTTCAGAGAGTATATCCCCGGCGACAGAATGCAGAGGGTTAACTGGAAAATAAGCGTGAAACGCGATGAACTTTATGTCAAGGAATACGAGCTTGAGAGCAACAGAACTTTAAGTCTCATAGCCGAGCTGCGTAAGGACGGCGAAGAGCCCGGCTTCCTGGATAAAATCGTTACGGCTTTCTACTCCGCCGCTCTCAGACTCATCGAGCTTGAAATACCGTTTTTTGCCGTGTGGTATGACCGGTTCACGGGCAAACTTTCGCGTGAGTTTATAGAAAGCAACGACGACCTTGAGGCCGCTCTTGTGCAGATGTTTATGATGAACAGCTATGAGGGCTTCACCGCTTATGAAAAATATGCCGGTGCCGAAAAAGGCAGGGGAGACGCCGCGATTTATTTCACCCCCGTGTCTTTTGAACATATAAAGGAACACGAGCTTATCGGAATGTATAAAGAAAGTGTGGCAATAATATGCCTTTGAGCATTTCCGACAGAATCAAACTCAGAAGAGAAAAAAGGCTCAGAGAAAGCAGGGAGTCCCTTGCGGAAAAAACGGGTATAGTTTTTTCTCAGGAGATTACCGCCGAAAAAGCCGGATTCCCCGTGCTGAAGTATCTTATCAATTCGCTGATACTTTTCTGCGCGGATTTCGGCTCGCTTTACTGCGTGATTTCGGCGTTCCATATAGAGCTTTCCACGGGCCCGCTTGCCGTTACCTGCGCAGTGTTTTCTCTGATTCTCTCATTTATGTATGTAAGACAGCGCCTTAAAGTGATTACCTATCTTGCTGTTTTCGCCGGCTTTCTCGTTGTCATATTCAGATACTATACTCTCGTCAACAGCGGCGTCAACGCCTTGTGGAACAGCATTATCCTTTATACCGACAGTATGACCAAGCTGCCGTATCTCAGGGAGTTCACCGTTTATTACAGCGATACTTACACGGCGATGTCCGCCGCGGTTTGTGTAATAGCGGTGGGGCTTATGATACTGCAGAATATCGTGGTTTCCGAAAAAATGAGTCTGCGAGGCCTTTTCTTCTTCACCTTCCCCATAGCTCAGCTCGGTATGTTTTTCGGTTTTCCCTGCTCAAAGGCAGGTATGTTCCTTGTGGCTGTTTCGTGGGTGCTTGTGGAGGTTGTTTTCCTCTCCGGAGGCTATTACGGGCTCACCGATAAATTCACCGTCTTTTCTTCAATCAAAAAGCACAGACACAGCTACGGCTTTCTTACAGACGCGCGCAACACCTCGACCATAGCCGTTATCTGGCTCGGTTTTCTCATAGCTGTCACGGCGCTTGTTTTCACCGTGGTGCCGGATGAGAATTTTGAGGTGAATCTCCCTGTGAGAGATATAAAAACCGAAAGCCGGCGCGCGGCAAAGAACTTTATGTCATACGGCTTCAGCGCTGTCTTTTCTCAGGAGAGGGAGGCGAATGCCCCCGGTAAGCTTGCCAATGTCAGCTCAATTTCGTTTGACGGACGCACCGACCTTGAAGTGGAGCTTGTCAACTACAGGGTGGACCGTATGTACCTGAGGAGCTTTTCGGGTTATTATTACGATTCTCACACTATGCGCTGGTACAACCCGCCCGAGAGCACGGACACCGATGACACTTTTGACATAACTTACCGCCTGCTTGAAAAAGACTTCCTCACGGAGCAGAATCTCACAAAAAGCCGCCACAAAATCGGCGTGAGAGCGGTTGACCCCAAGGTGGCTTCAAACGGGCTCAACGTGCCTTACTTCACCACGCTCAGAAATCTTGACAGCGTAACATATAACGGCCCCGGCAGCGCCGCTTCGCCGGACGGCGGCCTGGGCGAAATCATCTATTATGACGTGTTTACCGTAGATGAGGAGGGCTCTTACGACTTGCTCTCTTCCGACTCTGTCAGGGAGGACAAGCAGTTTGAGTTTAAGGCGTCATCTCTATTTCTCGGTATGAAAGCGGACGCCGAAAATGCTCTTACCGTACCCGAACGCAATTTACCGGCAATCGAGCAATTCTGCGAGGAATACGGAATTAAGCAAAGCGACAGCGATTATTCTAAAATTCAGAAGGTGCTCGGAGCTTTCAGAAACGATTATGAATATACCCTGCGCCCGGGCAAAGTGCCTCAGGATGAGGATTATGTCAATTATTTCCTGTCAGCGTCCAAAAAGGGATACTGCCAGCATTTCGCAACAGCAGCAACTCTTGTTTTAAGATATCTCGGTATCCCCGCAAGATATGCCGAGGGCTATGCCGTTGACAGAGAAGACTTTTACTCATCCGATCCCGTGGTGGTGGAAAACTTCGATGAATGGGTCACCTCGCCTTACAGAATCGATACAAACGTGAGCCGCGTGCTCATACCCGACTCCAACGGGCACGCCTGGGTGGAAATTTTCAGGGACGGCTTCGGCTGGGACCCGCTGGAGGTAACTATTGCCGTTTCCCGCAATGAAAACCGCAGCCTGCTGGGCAATCTTCTCAGCCGGGGTCAGGCAGGCGAAAGCCGTGGCGCGGCCGAGCTTGTTGAAAGAATGAATATGAGCGCCACGGGTCAGCGCCTTTTAATGCTTGCGCTTATAATTCTTGCTCTTCTTTTTGCTTTTTATCTTTTTAAAATGATGATGAAAGCCGTACCCCGCCATCTGTCGTTTGTGCGCGGCGACGGCAAGGAAATAATCCGCCGCAGATATGGGCACCTCTATGACACCTATCTCTATTCAAACTCAGGCTCCGGAATCTGCTCATACCGCGAATTCTTTGAAATATTTGCCCGGGAGAGCGCAGACAGTGCGGCATCCGTCTGCGGTGACGCCGGCGATTTCCGCGTGAAACTCGAAAAGGCGCTTTTTGCAGGCGAAAATGCAGGAAAATCCGAAACAGACGAAATTGCCAAAACACTCAATTTGTGCCGCAAAAGCATAGTCCGATCAATGCCGCTGCTGAAAAAATTCCGCTATTTCTTTGTTGACTTTATGTGGTGATAAATATTCGCAGAGGAGGATTTGCTATATGAAAAAGACAGTTTCCCTTTTGCTCGCGCTTTGTCTTATCGCGGCATTTACGCAGGCGGCTTTCGCCTCCGACGGTGCCGTATCCGTTGACAGCTCGTGGAGCGTACTTGTGTCCGAAGCACCGGACCGGTATGAAGCCTACGCGGCTGAAAAGCTGTGCGGCGCACTCTCGCAGGTATTCGGCACACAGATACAGACTGCCGTTGAGGCCGAAGGCAATTATATTGCGCTCGGCTCCGCTTCCTGCGCCGATGTTTCGGATATTGCCGTTAACGGTTACCGTATTCAGGTGATTGACGGCTGTATTCATATCGGCGGCACGGGCGTACGCGGCCTTCAGGCGGGCGTGAACCGGTTCCTTGAGGAATTCTGCGGCAGGAAGGTATATACCGCACAGATTACCGTCTTGCCCCGCTCGCAGAGCATCGCCGTTCCTGCGGACACGGACCTTAAATATGAGCCGTTCTTCGAATATACCGATACCGACTGGAAAAGCCCGCGCGATGTTGAGTATTCCCTCGCAAACGGGCTTGACGGCGGCACTTACAGAAACCTTCCCGCCGAGGCGGGCGGCACCGTTGACTATCTCGGCGGCTTCTGCCACACGATGGGAACGCTGTGCGAGAGCGAGGCTCACGCTCAGTCCGACCCTTCTCAGCTCGCGCTGTTTGACGGCGAGCGTACGGCAGACCAGCCCTGCCTGACAAATCCCGATGTGCTTGCCATTGCCACGAAAAATGTGCTCGGCATTTTAGCCGAAAAGCACGACCCGGATGCTTCATTGCAGATAGTCTCCGTTACTCAGAATGATAATCAGCATTACTGCAAATGTGACAGATGCAAAGAGTTTGAAAAAGCTCACGGCGCAGTGCAGTCCGCAACGATGATAAACTTTGTAAATCAGATAGCCGATGCCGTCAGAGAAGCCGGCTATGACAATGTTGCGATAGATACATTTGCCTATCAGTATACCCGCAAGGCTCCCACGGGAATCAAGCCACGCGATAATGTTATAGTGCGCCTTTGTACAATAGAATGCTGCTTCTGCCACAGCCTTGACGACAAATCCTGCAAGCGCAACACCGACCTTATGAAGGACCTTGCCGACTGGTCCGCAATTTGCGGCAGAATCTATGTGTGGGATTACACCACCAACTACTCAAACACCTGCATTGTTTTCCCGGATTTTGACGTTATTCAGCGCAACATACAGGTTTTCTATGAGAACAATGTGAAGGGCGTTTATGAGGAGGGCAACTACTATATCGACTCCTGCGACACCGAATTCGGTGAGCTTCGCGCTTATATGATTGCAAAATGTCTGCAGAATCCTTACTGCGACATTGAGAAGGAAACAGACGGCTTCCTTGCCGCGTATTACGGCGCGGGATGGCAAGATATCAAAGAAATAATCAATATGCACATATCCTCCACCGGCAGTATTGTCGGCGGCCATCTCGGAATAGGTCAGAGTCCCGGCAGCAGCTTCAGCTTTTCTTCCGCTGATGTCGCGAAAATAGACAGCCTGTGGGAGAGCGCAAAAGAAGCCGCGCAGAGCGACGAGCAGCTTGAGCATATATCCCGCTCAGAGCTTTCCTGGCGCTTCTGGAAGGGCAGTGAGGGCAAGGGCGAGTTTTCAATCACCAATCCCGCTCGCTTTGACGAAAGGCAAAAGCTATTTGAGGATATGCAGTCATACGGAGTAAAGATGCTCAGCGAAGGAAGCTACGACGATTACCTTGACTGCCTGTGCGTGAGATATGTTCCGGTCAACGAGTGGAATATGTACGAGCCGGACGAGAGCGGAGCTAAGGCGAGGCTGTTCTTCGGTCAGCTCCTCGAAAAGCTTACCCCCGTTCTTTCCCTGGGCGGCCTTTACTACACGATAGAGAAAGCGTTGGTTTCTCTGTTTCGGGTATGATATCACGATTCAGCCCGATAAAACCGGTTTTATAACTAATATATAAGTAACAAATAAAAATATTGCAAACACTCCCCACACAGTGATATAATAATTAAAACTGTGCAGGTGTGCCCGCCGGGCCGCCGTTGGGGAGTGAGTTTTTTTTGCCTGAAAAAGAAAAAAACGTGAGCGGTCAGGATAATACCGGCCTGCATCTTAACAAAAAAACAATACTCGGTTTATGTGCCATTCTTGCCGTTATAATGGTATTTGCCGGGGTGCTTACCCAGTTTGTCCCGCGGGGCGAGTATTATTTTTACCCCGACAGCACTTACCGTCTTGCGGACGGCACCGTAGTGTGTATAGGCGAGCAGGACAGCGAGTTCACGGTTGACGGCAAAGAAAAGGTTTCCTATAAGGATTATCTTGCACGCCTTGAGCAGTACGATATTTCCGTAGTGACCTACCCTGTTGAGGGAGAAATAAACCTTGAGGGCGCCGATGACCTGAGCAAGCAGATTATTGACGGCACCTATCACGAGATTGATTATAAAATGCCCATCTGGAAGATTCCCGCTTCCATCGTTCTTGTTTTCGGCTCCGAAAACATCACCACAGGTATAGCGATTATTCTGTTTATTGTGCTTATTGGCGGCACATTTTTTATACTTGACGAGAGAGGAATTCTCAAATATATTATGGCGAGTGTCATAAGAAAATTTGAGAAACGCAAATACATACTTATCTGTGTTATGATATTTGTGTGTATGCTTCTCAGCTCCACAGCGGGCATTCTTGAAGAGTCCGTCACTCTCGTGCCGATTGCCGTGGCGGTGGCTCTTGCCCTCGGGTGGGACAGCCTTGTGGGCATTTCAATCAGCCTTATCGCTGTCGCCTTCGGCTTCACCGCCGCTACCTTCAACCCGTTCAATGTGGTCACCGTTCAGAAGTTAGCGGGTGTGCCCGTCTTTTCGGGCCTGTGGCTTCGCCTTATAACCTTTGCCGTGGTTTACGCCTCGCTCACCGCTTTTGTAATCATTTACGCAAAGCGCATAGAGAAAAACCCCGCAAAATCAATCTGCCGCGAAACGGATGAGGAGCTCAGAAATAAATTCCGCCTCACCGATACCGAAGATGTGCTCGCTGATAAAAGCATAGCAAAGGCAACAAAAGCTTTTGTTATCTGCATAAGCTTTGTCCTTCTTTGCATCATTCTTGATTTTGCGCTCTCACTGGGCGGTATGCTTTCAATGCCCGGCATGGCTGTGCTCTTCACCGCAGGCGGGCTTTTGGCGGGATATATGACGGGTCTCAGGGGCAAGCAGCTCCTCGGCGGCTTTATGAAAGGCGTCAAAACCATCGCCCCCGCCATTCCCCTCATCTTCTTTATACTTGCCATCACTTATATTCTCAGCGAGGGAATGATAATTCACACCATTCTTTTCAAAGTCTATAATCTGATTTCCGGTATGTCGCCCTTCGGCGCGATTCTTCTGCTCTTCGCTTTCATAGTAGTGCTTGAGTTCTTCATCGGCTCCGGCACGGCAAAAGCTTTTCTCGTTATGCCCATTGTCGCGCCGCTTGCAAGTCTTGTGGGCATATCCGGCAACTCCGTCGTTCTCTCGTTTTGCATGGCAGACGGCTTCACAAACCTTCTCTACCCCACAAGCGGCATTATGATTATCGCCATAGGGCTCGTGAACGTCTCATACGGCAAGTGGCTCAGATTCACCTGGAAACTGTTTGCGATTGAACTCGTTATCGCGCTCGCGCTTATGTATTTCGCGGTGGCGGTCAATTACGCGTAAGTATTCAAGAGGCTCTATATGACAAGGCTTGAAGAAAATCTTTATCTGAAAAAACCGCTCAGGTTTAAAGACGGTAAATTCCGCGTGCTCACTTTTTCGGACCTTCACGGCATACGGAACTACGATACGCGCCTGACCCGCGACCTTGATGCGATTATAGAAAAAGTCAGACCCGATCTTGTTCTTCTGCTGGGAGATGTCGGCTGGCGCACCGCTGTGACAGACACAGCAGTTTTTTCGGAATACCTTGCGGATGTTGTGCGCCCGATGGAAAAGAGAAAAATTCCCTGGGCTCACGTTTTCGGCAATCACGATGACGAGAGAGGCCTGCTCAACGAGGAGCAGGAAGGCATTTACGAGAGCTTTGAATACTGTGTATCCAAGAGAGGGCCCGATGATGTCGCCGGCACGGCAAACTATGTGCTTCCCGTAAAGTCTGAAAAAAGCGATGAAATCATTTTCAACGTATGGGGGCTTGACTCTCACGACGGCATGGGCGACTACATAAAGGAGTTTTCTCTTAAAACAGACCCCTGGTTTTTCAACCTGCCCGACCCTCTCTATCCGTTTTGCGGATATGACAGCATCAGATTCAATCAGATAATGTGGTACTGGAACTCTTCCGACGAGCTTAACGCCCGCGAAGGCAAAAAGATACCGGGAATTATGGTATTTCACATCCCTCTGCCGGAGTTTATCGTTCTTTATAAAAATACCGCCCAGACTTATTACAAAGGAACGAGGCGTGAGTCGGTCGGCTGCGGTCCCTTCAACTCCGGGCTGTTCAACGCCCTTGTTGAGAGAGGTGAAGTGAAGGCAGTCATCTGCGGGCACGATCATATAAATGATTTTGAAGGGGATTACTGCAACATCCGCCTCGCTATGGACGGCGGTCTCTCATACGACTGCTACTGCGATGATGACCTGAGAGGCGGCAGAGTAATCGAGGTGAAGGAAGAAACTCCGGATATTATCAGCACTTATATGGTGCGTTCATCCGACTGTGTGGATGATTACCCCGGCGAATGCATTAGAAAATACGGCGATAAGCTGCCGATTGAATGATATGAAAGGAACCTGCCAAATGGATAAAAGACACATACCCGGCCCGAGCTCATACGCTTACGGCTACAACGAAATCACCACTATGGATAACAAAGAAGTTAACAGCCTTATGGATTTCGGCATCCTTAAGCTGAAAGAGGGCGATGTTTACTCCGAAAAGCTGCCTCTTGAGAGAGGATATCTTCTGATAAGCGGCAAAATAATATTTGAGTGGGAGGGCAACAGGACCGAGGCCGACAGACCGAACTGCTTTGATTACTGCCCCTGGATTCTCCACGTTTCCAATGATGTTGAGGTAAGCTTCACGGCTCTCTCCGATGCTGAGATTATCGTACAGAGAACCGACAACGAAAATATTTTCCCGTCAAAGCTCTGGACTCCCGAGGAGTGCAGAAATGAAAACAGGGGAAAAGGCACAATGCGTGAGGCTTCCACACGCATAGTGCGTACGGTTATCGACTATTCCACCGCCCCTTATTCCAATATGGTTATGGGTGAGGTCATCGGCTTCCCGGGAAAGTGGTCAAGCTATCCGCCCCACTGGCACCCCCAGCCGGAGATTTATTTCTACAAGTTCCTGCCCGAAAACGGCTACGGCTTTGCAGAGCTCGGCGAGGATGTCGTAAAGACCCACAACAACTCCACCGTGTTTATCTGTGATAAGGAGACACATCCGCAGACCACCGCCCCAGGTTACGCAATGTGGTATTACTGGGGCATAAGACACCTTGAGGGCAATCCCTATATCACACCCGTGTTCATAGACGAGCACCTCTGGGTAACCGACCCCGACAAAGAAAAAGACTTCTGGCCCCCAGAAAAATAATCAAACGGAGGAAAGATAAATGAAACTGACAATGTCACAGGCGCTCGTTAAATTTCTTGACAATCAGTATGTCAGCTTTGACGGCACTGAAACAAAATTTGTTGACGGCATTTTCGGCATCTTCGGCCACGGATGCGTTGTAGGTCTCGGCCAGGCCCTTGAGCAGGGCGGCCACAGCCTGAAGTTTTATCAGGGACACAACGAGCAGGGTATGGCTCACGCCGCAATGGCTTTTGCCAAGCAAAACAGAAGGCGCAGAATAATCGCCTGCACCTCATCAATCGGCCCCGGCGCTCTTAATATGGTCACAGCCTGCGGCACCGCAACCGCAAACAGAATTCCTCTGCTTGTGCTTCCGGGCGATACCTTTGCCTGCCGCCAGCCGGATCCCGTTCTTCAGCAGATTGAGCAGCCCACCAATTACAGCGTAACATCAAACGACGCGTTCAAGGCTGTTTGCAAATATTGGGACAGAATCGTTAGACCCGAGCAGCTTATGACCGCTGCCATCAATGCAATGCGTGTGCTTACAGACCCCGCTGAAACAGGCGCTGTCTGCCTTGCCATGCCTCAGGATGTTGAGGGCGAAGCTTTTGATTACCCCGATTATTTCCTTGCCAAGAGAGTATGGTATCTTGACCGCAGAGTGCCGACAGAGCGTGAAATAAAGCTTGCCGCTCAGATGATAAAGAACGCAGAAAAGCCTCTCCTTGTTGTCGGCGGAGGCGTTACTTACTCCGAAGCGTGGGAAACCGCGAAATCTTTCTCCGAAAAATATGATATACCCATCGGCGAAACCCAGGCCGGCAAGGGCAATATTCCCTGGGATTTCCCGCTTAATCTCGGCGGTATCGGCGTTACCGGCGGAGCGGCCGCAAACGCCCTTGCAAAAAAGACCGACCTTGTTATTTCCGTAGGCTCAAGGCTTACGGATTTCACCACCGCATCCAAATGGGGCTTCCAGAATCCAGGCGTAAAGATGCTCTCTGTCAACGTCTGCCCCTTTGACGCCTTCAAGATGGACTCTGTTTCGGTTATAGCCGATGCAAAGCTTGCTCTTGAGGCGATAGATAAGGAGCTTGCGGGCGGGTACAAAGCCGCCTGGGGCACTGAAATAAAGGAAGCCAAAGATTCCTACACTGCCGAAGTTGACCGCAACTACTCAGTTGAGCTTCCCGGTGCTCTTTCTCAGACAAGAGCGCTCGGCGAAATCAACAAGGCAATCGCTCCCGATTCCGTTGTTATCGGTTCATCCGGCTCTCTTCCTGGCTGTCTTCAGAGACTCTGGAGATCTTCCGTGCCCGGCACTTATCACGTTGAATACGGCTTTTCCTGCATGGGCTACGAGGTGTGCGGCGCTCTCGGCGTAAAGCTTGCCGAGCCCGACAGAGAAGTTTACACGATGTGCGGCGACGGTTCTTTTGTGATGCTTCACTCCGAGCTTTACACCGCCGTTATGGAAAACGCAAAAATAAATGTTATGCTCTTCGATAACCAGGGCTGGGGCTGTATCGAAAACCTGCAGAACAATCAGGGCACCGATACCTTCGGCACCAGGTTCTGCGCGAGAAACCCCGTAACAGGTATGCTTGACGGCGACCTTGTGCTCATTGATTTCGCCAAAATTGCCGAGGGCTACGGCTGCAAGGCTTACACCGTTGAGAGTGTTGAACAGCTTCAGGCTGCGCTTGAGGATTCAAAGAAGCAGACCGTTCCCTGTCTTTTTGATATAAAGGTAGCTCACAAGAGTATGAGCGAAGGTTATGATGCCTGGTGGAGAGTCGGTGTTGCCGAAGTAAGCACAAGCCCGAGAGTGCAGGCGGCTTACGAAGACCTTCAGGCAAATATCAAAAAAGCAAGACTGTATTAAATTTAAGCGGAGGATAATTATGCTTAACAAAGATAAAGTAAAACTCGCTATAGCTCCCATAGCATGGACCAATGACGACCTTCCCGACCTCGGCGCGGAAAACACCTTTGAACAGTGCGTGAGCGAAATGGCGCTCAGCGGTTTCAAGGGCAGCGAAATCGGCAACAAATACCCCAAGGACGCGGCCATCCTCAAGCATAAGCTTGATGTGAGAGGTCTTCAGATTTGCAACGCCTGGTTTTCGTCCCTTCTTCTCTCGGAAGGCTATGACGCCACAATCGAAGCTTTCATAAAGCACAGAGATTTCCTTTATGAACTCGGCGCAAGAGTAATCGGCGCTTCCGAGCAGGGCAACTCAATTCAGGGCACATCAAAGTCGATATTCGGCGACAAGCCCGTTTATACCGACGCGGATTGGGAGCTTATCAGAAAAGGCTTCAACGAAATGGGACGCCTTGCAAAAGAAAAGGGCATGTATTTCACGGTGCACCATCATATGGGTACGGGCGTTCAGACTGAGGCAGAGATTGACAAGCTTATGAGCATCACAGACCCCGACCTTGTTTATCTCCTTTATGATACCGGTCATCTTGCATTCAGCGGAGAGGACGCAATCGGCGTGCTCAGAAAGTACGCAGGTAGAATCAAGCACGTGCATCTCAAGAGCGTACGCAAGGATATCATAGCCGAAGGCAAGGAAAAGGGCTGGAGCTTCCTTGACTGTGTCAGAGCGGGTTCATTCACCGTTCCCGGAGACGGCGACTTTGATTTCACCCCCGTTTTTGATATCCTTGATGAAAGCGGATACGAGGGCTGGATAGTGGTTGAGGCGGAGCAGGATCCCGCAAAAGCGAATCCTTATGAGTACGCCTGCCTTGCCAGGAAGTATATTGCCGAAAAAACCGGCTTATAATACTTTCCGGTCGTCGCATAAAAGGCGAAAAACAAACAGACAAAGAGTAATTATGAAGTACGGGCTTTTAACTCGTACTTCTTTTTTCAGCTTTGATTAAGTTAAGTATAAGGAATAGAGTTTTTGTCTGTTTTCGTCTCTTTCCGTCCTTCGCCGTATCTCGATACTGTCTTCATTCCGGAAACATTTTTATGTGTCCTTTACGCTCCCTGAAAAGGGTGACTGTAAAGCGTTTTTTGGATGCGTTGTATTTTTATTATAATTTTTCTTCTTTTATTACGGTCTTTCCTTGACAAAAGCTTGTTAATAATGTTAAAATACTTTGAGGCGAAAGGGTGGCGCCTTTTAACTGAGAGGATATTTTTTATGACCGAAATCAAGGCGACCATACATCAGAATGAATTTGCTAAATCAGCGCAGGGGGCATTTTCAAAATGCCTTGCTGTTGACCCTTCATTTTCAGTTTTCAACACAGATGAATATATTATTTTTCCCGGCTTTTGTGATGTTCATGTCCATTTCAGAGAGCCGGGATATTTTTATAAGGAAACCATCCGCACCGGGTCTCTTGCCGCCGCTCACGGCGGTTATACCGCGGTATGCACAATGCCGAATCTGAACCCTGTGCCCGACTGCAGATCAAATCTCTCTCTTCAGCTTTCCATAATAAATATTGATTCAGTTATCAATATTTACCCTTACGGCTCAATTACAGTCGGGGAGAAGGGCGAACAGCTTTCCGATATGGATGCTCTTGCCGCCAAGACTGTCGCTTTTTCGGATGACGGTAGGGGAGTGCAGAGCGCCGATATGATGAGACAGGCTATGCTCAAGGCAAAATCTCTCGGCAAAATGATAGTTGCGCACTGTGAGGATAATTCCCTGCTTTTCGGCGGATATATTCACGACGGCAAATACTGCGCCGAAAACGGGCATAAAGGCATCAGCTCCGAAAGCGAGTGGCGCCAGATTGAGAGGGATATAGTGCTCGCTCAGGAAACCGGCTGCGCTTATCACGTGTGCCACATTTCCTGCAAGGAGAGCGTGGAACTCATTAGGCAGGCAAAAGCGAGAGGCATTGATATATCCTGTGAAACAGCGCCGCACTATCTTCTCCTTGATGAAAATGACCTTATTGATGACGGCAGATTCAAAATGAACCCGCCTCTGCGCTCTGCCGATGACCGCCTTGCCCTGATTGAGGGGATCAAAGACGGCACGATAGACATTATAGCCACCGATCACGCTCCACATTCTGAGGATGAAAAATCAAAGGGCCTCGCGGGCAGTGCGTTCGGAATTGTCGGGCTTGAAACCGCCTTCCCCGTGCTTTACACAGGGCTTGTGAAAACCGGAGTGATTTCTCTTGATAAGCTGATTGATTTAATCTGCGTCAATCCGCGCAAACGCTTCGGCATAAAGATTGACAAAGGGTTCACTCTGTGGAAACTCAGCGATGAGTATGCCATCGACCCCGGAAGATTCCTTTCCAAAGGCAGGGCAACACCCTTTGAGGGCAAAAAAGTTTATGGCAGATGCTGCGCGACGGTTGCAAACGGCGTGGTGGCTTATAAAGAAGTATGAGGTTAAAATGAAGCAGTCTTTCTTTACCGTAAAATCAAATGAAGCGCTTACGGAAAATGTGTTCAGGATGGTACTGCAGGGTGACACTTCCGCAATTACCCGTCCCGGTCAGTTTATCAATATCCTGATTGACGGGCTCTATCTGCGCCGCCCCATATCCGTATGCGATAAAAGCGAAGATACAGTTACGATTATTTATAAATCCGTCGGAGCCGGCACCGCAAAAATGTCCGCAATGAAGCCGGGCGTGCGCCTTGATGTGCTTACAGGTCTGGGCAACGGTTATGATTTATCCGTTTCCGGAGACAGGCCGTTGCTTATAGGCGGAGGAGTCGGAGTGCCGCCTCTTTATATGCTCGCGAAAGAGCTTATATCTCAGGGCAAAAAGGTTTGCGTTATACTTGGGTTCAACACTTCGGCCGAAGTGTTTTATGAAGATGAGTTCCGTGCGCTCGGCACCGATGTGGCGGTCACAACCGTTGACGGCTCAAAAGGCACAAAAGGTTTTGTAACAGCCGCTCTGCCCGATGATTACACAAGCTTCTATACCTGCGGACCCGAGCCTATGCTGAAAGCGGTTTATTCTGCCTGCAACACAGACGGGCAGTTCAGCTTTGAGGAGCGTATGGGTTGCGGCTTCGGCGCGTGTATGGGCTGCTCCTGCAAAACAGTGACCGGGTATAAACGCATATGCAAAGACGGTCCCGTTCTCAGGAAGGAGGAAATACTGTGGCAAGCATAAAAACAACCCTTTGCGGCATTGAGCTTGACAATCCCGTTATTCCCGCGTCGGGCACCTTCGGTTTCGGGTATGAGTTTGCGGAGCTTTACGATATAAATATTCTCGGCACTTTCTCGTTCAAGGGCACCACAAAAGACCCCCGTTTCGGCAATCCCACTCCGCGCATAGCCGAGTGCACCGCCGGCATGATAAATTCAGTGGGGCTTCAGAATCCCGGTGTGGATAAAGTAATATCCGCGGAATTGCCTGAACTCAGAAAAGTATTCGGCAAAAAAGTGATGGCAAACGTCAGCGGTTTTTCGGTTGATGACTACGCTTACACCTGCGAAAAGCTTGACGCCTGTGATGAGGTAGGGTGGCTTGAAGTCAATGTGAGCTGCCCGAATGTGCACGGCGGAGGAATGTCATTCGGCACATCTCCCGAAGCTGCGGCACAGGTGACAAAGGCCGTGAAGGCTGTCACAAAAAAGCCGGTTATAATTAAGCTTTCGCCGAATGTAACCGATATCGCGGCTATCGCCTCTGCCTGTGAGCAGGCGGGCGCCGACGGCATTAGCCTCATAAACACCCTGCTCGGTATGAGAATAAACCTTAACTTTAAAAAGCCCGTGATTTACAATAAAATGGGCGGCTTCTCGGGCCCCGCGGTTTTCCCGGTAGCCGTGCGTATGGTTTATCAGGTTTTTGAGGCGGTGAGTATCCCCGTAGTCGGTCTCGGCGGTATATCCTGCGCAGAAGATGTGATAGAAATGATGCTTGCGGGCGCGTGTGCCGTTGAGGTCGGCACAGCGAATCTCATTGACCCGTTTGCCTGCAAAAAGATAATTGAAGCCCTTCCCGCAGCTATGGATAAATACGGCATAAAAAATCTTGAAGATATAATCGGAGGAGCGCACAATGGGTAAAGATGTAATAATTGCCTGCGACTTTGCTTCGGCACGGCAGACATTCGATTTTCTTGATAAGTTCACAGGCAGAAAGCCGTTTGTGAAAATCGGTATGGAGCTTTACTATGCCGAGGGTCCGTCAATCGTCAGGGAGATAAAAAAGAGAGGCCACAAGATTTTTCTTGACCTCAAGCTTCACGATATTCCCAACACCGTAAAAAAAGCTATGTCGGTGCTCTCGTCACTCGATGTTGATATCTGCAATCTTCACGCCTCGGGCACTTCAAGAATGATGCAGGCAGCGCTCGAAGGCCTCACAAGAGCCGACGGCACAAGACCTCTGCTTATAGCCGTTACTCAGCTCACCTCAACCGATAATGAAATAATGGAAAATGAGCTTCTCATAAAAGAGCCCATAGAGAATGTTGTGATTCACTACGCTCTCAACGCGAAGAACTCCGGGCTTGACGGCGTTGTATGCTCTCCTCTTGAGGCGGGCAGGGTGCACGAAGTCTGCGGCAGCGGCTTTCTTATCGTTACACCGGGCGTGAGATTTGCCGACGGCGATGTCGGTGACCAGAAAAGAGTTATGACCCCGGAGCAGGCAAAGGCAGTCGGCTCCGATTACATAGTGGTCGGCAGACCCATAACAGCCGCCGATGACC
>JAEEGL017398123.1_pt1 | contig 47676 bp, 41 predicted proteins | sample 9134231 | NCBI WGS metagenome assembly JAEEGL01 (sample SAMN16246548, study PRJNA631951) | gut metagenome | biome: gut microbiome; feature: rumen; material: fiber-attached | host: Bos | place: Iran: Karaj | collected 2018-10 | reverse complement strand
TCTTCAGTTCCTCAGGAGTTCGTTAAGATGGTTAACCAGTACGGCGGTAACATGCCCGATGCAGTAGGTATCCCTGAGGAGCAGTTACGTCAGGCAGCTAAGCTTGCTGTATGTAAGATCAATATCGATTCAGATATCCGTCTTGCTATGACAGGTAACATCCGCAAGTACTTTGCAGAGCATCCCGATCATTTCGATCCTCGTCAGTATCTTAAGCCCGCTCGTCAGGCTGTTAAAGATATGGTTGCTCACAAGATCGTTAACGTTCTTGGTTCAGATGGCAAGGCTTGATAGTGAATATATCAGAATGAATTACCGGCCGGTCCGATTTCGGGCCGGTCTTTTCGTTAATATTTTGTTCATAATTAGTTTTCATTTTTTTCAAAAGGTTTCCTCAATTTGGACATTTTTGAATATTATACTAATCTCATAAGTTGATAGAAACAAAGAAAACTTTTTCATAATAAATGCCAAGTACCGAGTACTTGGCATCCTCCCTTTAATATTGAGATGAAGCTGTGGCAGACACCACAGCTTCTTTCATGTAATCCTCCAATATGGCAAGATACCGTCATACAAGGCAGGGTTACGGACGATGTTCATCCGGATAAAAGCTATTCATCTGTCAGTAAACACCTTCCTTGTATATGCTGACTGAGAATTCAGAGAGACAAGACTCAGCTTTGACGGTCAAAGAGCTTTTCGTAGTGCCCCAATCGCTGTATGAACTGAAGATCTTCGTTAGGAAAGAACTTCTGAGTAAGAGACAGTTCTGTGACATAATTGATCAGGAACTGCACACATTTGTATATATGACGGTCGGTATGAAGATCATCATATGTGACATTTTCGTTAAACAGATCGGCCACGTCGATATTGAATATGGACGCCATGGCTATCAGTTCAATGGATGTCGGAGCACTCTCGTTGCTTTCATAACGTGAAATGGTAGCGGGACTGACACCCAACAGAATAGCAAGCCCCTCTTGAGTGAGCCGGTTGGCTTTTCTGTACGCGCAGATATTATCTGCGACCTTTTGATTTTTCTCTTTTTCCTCATCTTTCACGATTCCCCTCCTTAATTAAGTAAGTATGATTATGACTGCTTCAAGCTTCCGGCCAACAGCGTGTGTTGGCAGTTACCATGCTGTTTATATTTTTGACAGGAAACCTGACGACATAAGTATACACGCTGGAAAGGGATATGTTTTTCAATTATGCACAACTTCTTGCATATATGAAAAAAATGCATTTTTGTTAAAATCGACGAAACATCAGTTTATGCTTTTTAGATAAAATTGCACAAAAAAATGACAATTCGCTATAGATTAATTTGCCATTTTCTATTAAAATATTAATTGACGTGTTTTCGGGATACGTTTTCTGAGGAAAAAGCACAGAGTAGCATTGTGCAATATTACGAATCATTGGGAGAAGTAAGCATGGTTTCTAATCAGGTATTACAGAGCACCATAGACGGACTTAAGAGCATAGCCAGGATTGAAGTATGTATAGTCGATGTAGACGGCAAGGTGATAGCTACATCGGATCCTTCGCTGGAACAGTATGGTCCGCAAGCAGTTGAATTTGTGAATTCGCCTGCCGACAGTCAGGAATTGTCCGGTTGCCATTTCTTTAAAGTGATAGACGAAGGACAGCTTGAGTATATTTTGGTAGTGAGCGGATCGGGAGAAGATATATATACTCTCGGTAAGATGGCGGCATTCCAGATTCAGGGTCTTATGACGGCATATAAGGAGAGATTTGACAGGGATAACTTTATAAAGAATCTTCTCCTGGACAATCTTTTGCTTGTAGATATATTCAGCAGGGCAAAGAAACTTCATATTCAGCCTGAGGTCAGAAGAGTGGTCATCACGATCGAGAGTGATGCAGAGAAGGCAGGCAGAGTCCTCGAACTTATGCGCACCGGTTATGGTACGAATAATAAGGACTTTATTACTGCCGTTGATGAGAACAATGTCATCATAGTCAAGGATCTTGATACACCTGAGAGGGAAGAAGACATACAGAGATATTGTATGGGATATATGGATATGCTTGAGCGCGGCGGCATAAGCGGCGTGAGAATAGCATACGGAACCGTAGTAGGAGAGCTCAAGGAAGTCAGTCATTCGTATAAAGAAGCGAAGATGGCTCTCGATGTAGGCAAGATATTCTTTGATGACAGATCCATAATTGCATACAGTGAACTTGGAATAGGGCGCCTGATATATCAGCTTCCGATTCCTTTATGCAAGCTCTTTATCAAGGAGATATTTGACGGACAGGGTCCTGATGATTTTGATGAAGAGACTCTTATGACCATAAGTAAGTTCTTCGAGAACAGCCTGAATGTATCCGAGACATCGAGACAGCTCTTTATCCACAGGAACACGCTCGTATATCGTCTGGATAAGCTTCAAAAAGCAACGGGCCTTGATATAAGAGTGTTTGAAGATGCCATTACATTTAAGATCGCATTAATGGTAGTCAAGTATATGAATTATATGGAGACCATGGGATATTAGTGAGGCGGTTTTAGTCAGATACTGATTTTGTATCATATAGAACAATATATAAGGAGAGAAACTTTGGCACTGGGTAAAAAGAAGAAACAAAGAGTAATAGCGGAAGATGATCTTATCGTATTTGATAATGTTACCAAAATATACGAGGATAATGGATCACTCGCGCTCAATGGAATAAGTCTGACGATCAAAAGAGGAGACTTTGTGTTCATAGTCGGAGATAGCGGATCCGGCAAGTCCACTCTTATCAAACTGTTGCTTAGGGAACTTACACCTACATCCGGAGAATTGTATGTGAACGGTATCAACTTAAGCAAGTTAAGACACAGACAGGTTCCCAAATACAGAAGGAATCTCGGCGTAGTGTTCCAGGATTTCCGCCTGCTTAAGGATCGTAATGTTTATGAGAATGTTGCTTTTGCACAGAGAATAGTTCAGACCCCCAACAGGCTGATCAAGCGTAATGTACCTGCCATTTTGTCAATAGTCGGTCTGGCGGGCAAGTATAAGGCGCGTCCCAAGCAGCTTTCGGGTGGAGAACAGCAGAGAGTGGCTTTGGCAAGGGCACTTATTAATAAGCCGCCGATACTTATCTGTGACGAGCCTACAGGTAACCTTGATCCCCGCAATTCATGGGAGATCATGAAACTGCTTGAACAGATCAATAATCGCGGTACGACGATAGTTGTCGTTACACATAACAGAGAGATAGTCAATGAGATGCAGAAGCGTGTCGTGACTATGAAGAAAGGCGTTATAGTCAGCGACGAGGAGAAAGGAGGCTATATCGATGAGAATTAGTACCTTTTTCTATACTCTCAGACAGGGAGTGCGTAATATGTTCAGGAACGCGTGGTTCTCTATGGCGTCCATAGCGACGATCGCGTCATGTCTTCTGCTGTTTGGAATATTCTATTCGGTTGTGACCAATTTTACCAATATTGTCAAGAATGCCGAGGCAGGTGTTGCAGTCACGGTCTTTTTTGATGAAGGTTTAACGGATGAGGAGAAGCAGCAGATCGGTGAATTTATTCTCGCCAGAGATGAGGTGTCCAAGATCAACTTTGTAAATGCCGATGATGCATGGAACAGTTTCAAGGAAGAGTATCTCGGTGAGTATGCTGACGGCTTTACCGAGAATCCTTTGGAAGATTCCGAGCATTACGAGATATATATGAAGGATATCTCTATGCAGACCAATCTTGTCAAATATCTTGAGACGCTTCCGGGAGTAAGCCATATCAACAGTTCCCAGCAGACGGCCGATGCTCTTACAGGCGCCAACAAACTTATCAGCTACATATCGGTGGGTATCATAGGCATTCTGCTTGCTGTATCGGTTTTCCTTATCAGCAACACAGTTATGATAGGTATCTCCGTGCGAAGAGAAGAGATAGGCATCATGAAGTATATCGGCGCTACGGATTTCTTCGTCAGAGCTCCTTTCGTTGTAGAGGGTCTTATCATCGGAGTGATCGGAGCAGCCATACCGCTTGCCATTATTTACTTCATATATATCAAAGCCATGGCCATCATAATGGAGAGATTCTCTGTTATAGGTTCGATACTGCAATTCCTTCCGGTTGAGACGGTATTTGCAACTCTTATTCCTGTATCTTTGGGAATCGGAGCGGGAATCGGTCTTGTGGGCAGTTTTATGACGGTCAGAAAGCATCTAAGGGTCTGATTATCGATGTATTCAAAAAAAAGAGGACTTCTAAGTGCATTAATGCTTGTGATCTTCCTGGGTTCCATAGCGAACACAGGCTTACAGGTGTACGCCGATACCGAGAGCCTGCAGCAGAGTATCAAAGAAAAGCAGGCTGAATTGGAGACGGCTGAAAAAGAGAAAAAGCAGCTTCAAGGTAATATCTCCAATGTCAAAAAGATGGTTGCCGAGCTTGAAAAGGCCAAAGACGATCTTGAAGAATATGTTACGGAGCTTGACGCCGATCTTACTGATATTGAAGCAAGGATTGAAGATCTTAAGCATCTTATAGCCGATAAGGAACAGGAGATAGAAGAAGCGACAGCCGATCTCAACGAAGCGGAAGAGATACAGCATGAACAGTATGAGAGCATGAAGAAACGTATCAAGTTCATGTATGAAAGAGGAGATTCGTTTTATCTTGATATGATCTTTTCTGCAGGATCATTCGCGGAGATGTTAAACAAAGCGGATTATGCCGAGATGCTGTCGGAATATGACACGCGTAAGCTTGAAGAATACAAGGAAACCTGTGAATACATAGCAGCCTGTAAGGCTGACCTTGAGGCAGATATGGAAGTACTCGAGGAAGCCAAGGCTCAGGTAGATGCCGAACAGGAGAATCTCAAGGAACTCATTGATGAGAAGAACGATCAGATAAGTGCCACCATGTATGATATCAACAACAAAGAGGCAGCGATCAAAGAACTTGAGGCAGATTTGGCGGCACAAACTGCAGCGATCCAGAGCATAGAGCAGGCTATAGCAGAAGAGAGAAGAAAGCTTGCAGAAGAGAGCGGCAGGGTCCTTACATATGACGGCGGTATGTTCAAGTGGCCGGCGCCGTCATATACGAGGATATCGGATGATTACGGTAATCGTATCCATCCCATCTTGGGTGTGCAGCAGTTCCATAACGGTGTGGATATGGCAGCACCTGCCGGTTCTCCGATACTTGCGGCGTATGACGGAGAAGTCGTGGCGGCGGATTATAATGCCTCCATGGGCAATTATGTCATGATAGATCACGGAGACAGCCTATATACGATATATATGCATGCATCGGCGCTGTATGTCTCAAAAGGGGATATTGTCGGTAAGGGTCAGAAGATAGCGGCTGTAGGTTCGACGGGCCGTTCTACGGGTAATCATCTGCATTTTTCAGTTCGTAAGGATGGTTCGTATGTAAGTCCGTGGAATTATCTGTCCAACTAGTTTGACAAAATATTATATATAACTGCGGAGTTTTTCATAATGGAAGAGAATAATAACAATAAAAAGAGCGGGTTTATGACCGGACTGATACTGGGCTTTGTTCTTGCTGCAGGTGTGGTTGTCATTTTGCTCATTCTGTGGAGAGGCGCTTATAAGAGGCTTCTTAGTAATGGAGCAACGGTCAATGGTTCATATGGTTTCACCGGTGAGCTTGTCAATGACAAGATGGTAAGCAAACTCAGAACTTTGGAGTATTTGGTAGACAAATACTATCTTAATGAATACACCGTCGAAGACATGAGAGAGGGCGTATACGAAGGACTGATAGATTCGCTCGGAGACAGATACGGCGAGTACTATACCAAGGAAGAACTCAAGGAAGCCAAGGAAAAATCCAGCGGTACCTTCGGCGGTATCGGAGCATATATAGGATATGATCAGAACAATAACTGCTGTGTAATAGCAGGTACATTTACTGATTCTCCGGCGGAGAAGGCAGGTCTCAGAGAAGGAGATCTGATATATATGGTAGATGGCGAGGATGTAAGCGCCATGGATACCAATGAGGTGGTTAGCCGTGTCAGGGGACCTGAAGGTTCGACGGTTCATATGTCGCTTGTCAGACAGGGATCCGATGATCTTATCGAAGTTGATATCGTCAGGGAGCAGATAGAGAGTGACACCGTATACTCTGAGATGTTGGAGGATAATATAGGGTATATCCAGATAGAAGAATTTGACACGGTGACTTTTGAACAATTCGTGGATGCGCTTGCTGTATTAAAAGGTCAGGGTGCAAAGGGCATCATAATAGATGTGAGAAGTAATCCCGGCGGTAATCTGGATACAGCCTGTGATATAGCAAGATATATCATACCTGAAGGTATCATATGTTACACGGTGGACAAATATGATAACAGAATAGACTATACATCCGATGGAGAGCATGAGTTGGAACTGCCTTTGGTCATGCTTGTGAACGGATATTCTGCAAGTGCGTCGGAGATACTTACGGGAGCGGCCAAAGATCATGGCAAGGCAAGAGTTGTGGGATCGACCACATACGGAAAGGGAATAGTACAGACTATAGTTCCCATAGATGATGGTTCTGCCGTAAAGCTGACGACATGTGCATATTATACTCCCAGCGGAGTGTGCATACACGGCACCGGTATAGAACCGGATGTAGCGGTGGATTTCAACAGCGATGAATACTACAATGAAGGCAAAGACAACCAGCTTGATGCGGCCGTTGAAGAAATGCATAAATTGTGGGAAGAAACCAAGTAGACTTTTGGTGATTATACTTGAAAATGATCTGAAAGTCGTGTCATAATGATGTTAGGTGCAGGTTGGAGGTAGAGACTATGTTCAGACTCAGACCCAATAAAGCAGGCGATAATGATAAGCTGGTTTCCTGGATTGAATCCGGGGAGGATCTTTGTGTCGTCAAAAAGAGCGACGCGAAAAAGAGTGAATTGGACTGTGTCGGAGCTGAGTTGATTTCTGATTTCGTTGGCGGATCGACCGATGATGCTGTTATTCCGGAAGATGAGATCATAAAAGAGATCATAGCAAGGAATCGCTTAAGATATGCTTTCCAGCCTATTGTGGATGCATCCACGGGAGAGGTATTCGGTTATGAGGCATTGATGAGAGCTGATGTGGGTATCAATGTATCTCCGATGACTATCCTTGACTATGCCACGCGTAAGAAAAAGCTTTATGATATAGAGAAACTCACGATCTTTAATACCATGGAATTCTTTGAAAAAAACAAGGAATTGATGGAAGGAAAGAAGATCTTTATCAACAGTATTCCCGGATACCAATTGAATAAGAAAGATTATGCGGAATTTCTCGAGAAATATGGTTCATATTTCAAGGATGTTGTATTGGAGATCACGGAGAATACCGAATTCAAGGATAAGGAACTGAGTGTTCTTCTGGATCGCAGCAGCAGTGCCGGATTTGAACTTGCGATTGATGACTATGGCACAGGCTATTCGAATACGTCGAGTCTTTTAAGTTATCTTCCGACATATCTTAAGATAGACAGACTTCTGATCTCTAATATACATGAGGACAATAAGAAGCAGCATTTTGTCAAGAGTATAATAGAGTTTGCGGACAATTATGGTGTCAGAACGCTTGCAGAAGGTGTAGAGAATGCAGCCGAACTTCAGATGGTCATCGATCTTGGCGTGGATCTGATACAGGGATTCTACACTGCCAAACCGTCATATGACATCATCACTGAGATAGATGAAGATATTAAGGCAGAGATCATAACAGCTTCCGTTAAGGGTAACAATATGGAGACCCGCAAGGTCTATGCGGTTAATGGGGAACCAGAGCTGCCTATCATGAGGCTTGCACTTGAGAAATATACGGGTATCCTGATAGGATCCGAGGAGTTCACTTTGGTGGGCAATACCAGATATTCGGCAGAGATGTCCATTAAGATCAAGGATGGTACAAAGTGCAGACTTACCCTTCGAGATGTGTTTGTAGAGAGTATACAGGCACTTCCGTGTATAGAACTCGGAATCGGAAGTGAAGTTACTCTGGTGCTTGAAGGTTACAGCAGATTGAATAAATACGGCATCATGGTACCGGAGAGCAGTAAGCTCATTATAGAGGGTGACGGTAATCTTCAGATCAGATCAATGGGCGTGTCGAGTTATGCCATAGGCAATATGTGGAAGTCGAGTGTGGGAGATATCACATGGCGCGGTACGGGATCGCTGGATATTCTTGTAGAAGCCGAGGAAGGTATAGGCATAGGTGGCGGCAGGTTTGGTGATGGCTGCGGAGTTAATCTTTTGGCAGGCATAGTAAGAATTGAGCCGGCATGCGGTAAAGCGATCGCGATAGGTGCAGTTGACGGAGATCCGATGATAATCATAAGTGATTGTAAGCTCCAGCTTGATGTCAAGGTGGAGAAGGGTATAGGTATAGGATGTCTGGAAGGTACACAGAATACCAGGATCAAGAGGGCCAACCTCAATATACTCTGTGCAGGTAATACGATCGGTGCCATCGGTACGATTGAGGAGGCAGAAGGATCCATCAGCGTAGAGAACAGCGAGATATCCATGCTTGCCAACGGACAGCAGCTCTATCTTATTGGCGGTAATGCCGGTGATCTTAGTATAGTGTTCCTGGATTCATTTATAGATATAAGAGGAGAAGGCAATAATGTTCTTGCCATAGGTACCAAGGATATGAAGGCCGGCATCAATTCAAGGCAGACAGTATGTAATGTTAAGCTGGCTTCAGGTACTCCGCTTGTATATGGCGCAGCTTCCGAGAATATTACTTTCTGGGGCGGACTACAGAGAGTCAGCGTGAATGAATAGAATATGTATCAGCTTGTAGTAGTTATTCAGTATATCAGCATAATTATCCTTCTTGTAGAGAGTTGGATCGTATTTGTCAATTGGAAAGGCACCTCGCATTCTTTTCTGTTTTTGGCATGCATAGCGACTTTGATCAATAATATAGGATATCTGATGGAACTGAGTGCTGCTACGGAGAATGAATATTTCCATGCAGTTTGTTTTTCTTATATCGGAAGAGCATGGATAGTCTATGCCATCTTCAGGTTTATTACTGATTTCATAGGTATCAAGATCCCCAAATTTGCAGTGATCATAGCGGGTGCGGTCAATGTTCTGACAAGTGTTATCGTAGCCACTACAAGAAAGACCGGTCTGTATTATTCCCATATCAGTTTCAGCATACACAATAAATTTCCCGTTCTTAATCATGACAACGGAATATGGCATCACATCTGGAATATATGGCTTGTGATGTATGTTTTTGCTGCGATCCTTATACTCTTTTTGGCTATTCGCAAAGAGAAAAAAGAGGTTGCCAGAAAGCGTCTTAAGATGGTATTTATGGCTGTGCTCACTCAGGGTATTTTTCTGTGCGTGCAGCTGACAGGTCTGCTTCCGATCACCAAATTGTATGATGTGACAATGTTAAGTTTTCCTGTGGCAGCTGTTTTTATGCTCATAGCCATACTGCGTTACAGTCTGTTGGATTCGGGCTCGCTTGCCAAGGATTACGTTGTAGATAAGCTGTCAGAAGCCATACTGATGGTGGATGATGATAGGACCATAAGCTATTTTAACCAACCTGCACTTTCTTTATTTCCAAGGATCAAACTCGAAGAAAAGGCAATAGTTGAGGCCCTTGGCAATGCGGTTAAGGATGGAGAACCGATAGGGATCAACAGACGTATATACACCGTAGAGGCTAACCTTTTAAGTAATAACAAAATGGTTGCCGGGACGATTTATTCGCTTACGGATGATACCGATCATTACCGTTACCTTGAGGAACTTGAGGAACAAAAGAAGAAGGCCGATGAGGCCAACAGAGCCAAATCATCTTTCCTTGCCAATATGTCACATGAAATACGAACACCTATCAATGCGGTGCTCGGAATGGACGAGATGATACTCAGAGAGAGTGAGGAAAAGAGTATCCGATCTTATGCCAGAGATATAAAGATCGCAGGCAAGACGCTGCTTTCACTTGTCAATGATATCCTGGATTTTTCAAAGATCGAAGAAGGGAAGATGGAGATACTTCCTACACAGTATGAGTTGTCTTCCGTGATCAATGATCTTATCAATATGATCCGATCAAAAGCGGAGAAAAAAGGGCTTAAGGTGGAACTGGACGTTGATCCGGATGTTCCGCATATATTGTACGGAGATGAGATAAGAATAAAACAGGTCATCACCAATCTGTTGACTAATGCAGTCAAATACACTCATCAGGGAAAGGTGACATTACAGTTTGGGTTTAATAAGCTGTCTGAGAAGCAGATCCTTTTATCAGTGAAAGTATCCGATACGGGTATAGGAATAAAAGAAGAGGACATGGAGAAACTGTTCTCTCCATTTTCAAGGATTGATGAGAAGAAAAACCGGTCGGTTGAGGGAACCGGTTTGGGTATGAGCATTGTCAGACAGTTACTTGATCTGATGGATAGTAAACTCGAAGTTAAGAGTGTATACGGAGAGGGCTCCGAGTTTTCGTTTGAGATAAAGCAGGATGTGATCCGGTGGGATCCCATGGGTGATATGACGGCACGATTTACGACTGAAGATGTTGAGACCGATGCCTATCAGGAACTTTTCCATGCACCGGATGCACATATTCTTGTAGTAGATGACACAGAGGTCAATCTTACCGTATTCCAGAATTTGTTAAAAAAGACGGAAGCGGATATAGATGTGGCTATTTCCGGCAGAACGGCGCTGGCAATGGCAGCTGCCAAGCAGTATGATGTGATATTTATCGATCATATGATGCCGGATATGGATGGAATAGAGACACTTAACAGGCTGAAGGAAAACAGTGAGTATCAGGCTGTATATATCGCACTTACCGCCAATGCCGTATCGGGTGCAAGAGAGATGTATCTGGAAGCCGGATTTGCGGATTATATGTCCAAGCCCATAGACGGCAGTAAGTTGGAGAAGATGGTAAGGAAGTATATTCCAAAAGATAAGATACTTTCTGTTTCAGTGTCTTCCCCCAAAGCCAATAATGCTGCCTTGTTATCTGCCGGTGAGAATAAGATACTTGTTGTGGATGATGATGAGGTTATTTGTGCTGCGGCCAATCAGATATTGGGCGCTGACTTTAACGTTATAAGTTGCAATGACGGTAAGAGTGCACTGAGCGTAGCCAGAAAGGAACATCCGGAACTTATACTGCTTGATATTAACCTGGGAGGGGTTACCGGATTTGAAGTTCTTCAGATGCTTAAGGAAGATACGACGGTTCGTGACATACCTGTTATGTTCATAACGGCAGATGAGGACAGAGAAAAAGAAAGCCTCGGACTTAAGAACGGTGCCCTTGATTTTATCAGAAAACCCTTTATTCCGGAAGTCCTTCTGCAAAGAAGCAAACGTATCATAAGTTTGTACAGATTCCAGAATGATCTTAAGGGTGAAGTCAGAAAGCAGTCAAGAAGAGCCGAGAGACTTACCAAAGAGATGATGGTGGCTTTGTCACACACCGTTGATGCCAAAGATCACTATACGAAGGGTCATTCTGAGAGAGTAGCAACATATGCAGCCGAGATAGGCAGACGTATGGGTAAGAGTCCGGATGAACAGGTTAAGCTTTATGAGATAGGGCTGTTGCATGATATAGGCAAGATCGGTATTCCGGAGGAGATCATAAATAAGACATCGAGACTTACGGATGAGGAATTTGCCAAGATCAAAGAACATACGGTGATCGGAAATAATATATTAAGAGATATTACTGATATGCCGGAACTGTGTTTCGGATCCAGATCACATCATGAGAGATACGACGGCAGTGGTTATCCGGATGGACTTAAGGGGGATGCTATCCCTGAGATCGCAAGGATCATATGTATTGCGGATTGTTATGATGCCATGACAAGTACGCGTACATATTCAGAACCCAAACCTCAGCAGAAAGTAAGAGATGAGATCGTAAGATGCAGTGGCTCGCAGTTCGATCCTGTTATTGCGCAGATCATGCTTGCAATGATTGATGAAGATACCGAGTACAGGATGAATGAACGTGGCTCTGACAAGAGCATCTGGAAGGGTTATGCACAGTTCTGGGAGACGGACATAGTAAGGAATGAGACTGTGCCATCTGATGAAGGAAAAGAGGATGAAGCAGTTCCGGATTGGCTTAATGAAGTACCTGAATTGGATATCGGCAGCGGAATAGCCAATTGTGGTTCCGGCGAAAGTTTCCTGTCTGTTCTTAAAGTGTTCCATCAGACAGCAGAACAGAAAGCGGCTGAGATCAGGCAGCTTTATGACGAAGGTGATATAGAGAATTACACCATAAAAGTACATGCACTTAAGAGTTCGGCTCGTATTATAGGAGCAGCTGATCTGTCGGATAAGGCCAAGCAGCTTGAGGCAGCAGGCAAATCAGGCGACTTGGATTATATTCATACCAATACGGCACAACTCTTAGAGGACTATATAGAACTTGATTCCAGGCTTAAAGCGTTGGATACTGATGACAAGGATCTGGAAGAATTGTCCGAAGCCATGCGAAAAGAAGCATTTCAGACGATAGGTGAGATAGCAGACAGTATGGATTTTGGCATGATGGAGCAGGTTCTTAACGATGTAAAGGGATACAGATTATCTGAAGAAGATAGAGGTAATGTTAAGAAGATCGAAGAGATGCTCATGCAACTTGATTGGGATGGCATAATTGAAGTTGTGAAAGGAGTAACGCAATGAGTTATCAGGATATAGACGGAGGGAAGGTACTTGTAGTAAGTGCCACGGACAGTTTTTTGGCGAAGAGCCTTGTGTCCAAGCTTGAGACCAATGGAATCGCTTCCGCTTTTTCCCACGGTGATATTAAAGATCTGGATAAATACAGAAATGAGATCGAACTTATAGTTCTGTTCTTGAGTGAGGATATGGAGGAAATGGTGGATACACTTGTGTATCTTAAGGACTTTGCTAGTGATGCCGATCGCAAATTCATTCTTATAGGAGATTCAGCTGAGCATGATATTGCGACCAAGACCATTTCCGCAACATTGATTTTGGATTTGTTTAAGCGTCCCCTTGTTATGGATGATCTTTTAAAGTGCATTAACAGATATATGGAGGAGAACACGGGTGAGAACAGGAAAAAGACTGTGCTCATAGTTGATGATGACATTACATACATGCGCACCGTATATGAATGGCTTAAGGATGATTATCATGTCGGCATGGCTTCGAGCGGAGTGCAGGCCATAAGCTACCTTGCAAGGAACAAAGCGGATCTGGTGCTTTTGGATTATGAAATGCCGATCGCAAACGGGCCCCAGGTTCTGCAGATGCTTAAGAGTGATTCAGAGACAGGTCATATTCCGGTAATGTTTTTGACAGGGCACAGTGATAAGGAAAGTGTGCTTTCCGTTGTCGGCCTGAATCCGGCAGATTATCTGCTTAAGACCATAGACAAGGCCAATCTACTGAAGAAACTGAAGGATTTCTTCGGCTGATGTGGTTGCATTTTGTTGGTAGAAGTGTTAATCTATATGAAATCAAAGAAAGGCACACATGTAGTGTGTGGGTGAGGAAATGAAGATAAGATAATCAGATTTGGTGAACGCGGACTTAGAATTGTGGCCTGAAAGGGTCTGTTTGTGTATGCCGAATTGGATTATCGTATTCATTTTGAAGTCGCCTGTTAAGGATGCTTTTCGGCATATCGTGTCTTCATTTGTACGTGTAATCTGCTTTCGGTATGAAGCAGATTTTTTTTATTGGAAATTTGATTCCATAAAAATGCTTTGCAGGTATGCGCACATACAATAACGGAGATGAGGTGATGTATATGGCACAGATACAAGTGAATGATCTGACATTTTCTTATGACGGAAATGCCGATGATGTTCTTAAGGATGTGACATTCAATATTGATACGGATTGGAAACTGGGATTTATAGGCAGAAATGGAAAGGGCAAGACTACTTTGCTGAATCTTTTGATGGGACGTTATGAATATCGTGGCAGTATCAAGACAGACACACGGTTTGATTATTTCCCATATCAGGTGTCGGAATCTGATCTTACGCAGAATGCCGCGGATCTTTTTGAGAAATGGAAACCGCAGATTGAACTTTGGCAGGTGTTGATTCAGATGAGCGATCTTAAGATGGATCCGGAATGTCTGTATCGTCCTTTTGGAACGCTAAGTTTCGGAGAACGCACCAGACTCATGCTTGCAGTGTTGTTCGCAGCAGATAACGAATTTCTCCTGATCGATGAGCCAACCAATCATCTGGATAGCAGGGCACGTGATATCGTGAAAGATTATCTTGTTTCAAAAAAAGGTTTTATTCTTGTTTCACATGACAGAGATCTTCTTGATGGTGTATGTGATCACGTTCTTGTACTGAATCGTTCATCAATAGAGGTTCAGGCAGGTAGCTTTTCATCCTGGTGGGAGAACAAGGAGAAGAAAGATGCTTTTTCTCAGGCCGAAAATGAGAAGCATCTTAAAGAAATTGGAAAGCTGAAGGTAGCTGTCGACAGAAGCAGCAGATGGGCAGAGAAAAACGAGAATACAAAGATCGGATTTGATCCGATTAAAGAGCCGGAAAGAAATATTTCTACCAGATCATATATAGGTGCCAAGACTAAGAAGATGCAGGCACGTGTAAAATCTTATGAGAAGAGGATCGGTCGTGAGATTGAAGAGAAAGAAGGCTTGCTTCAGGATATCGAGAAGGTGTCCGAACTTAAGTTGGAACCACTGAGATTCCACAAGGAAGTACTTGTCAATGCATATGATATGTCGCTACGGTATGACGGTGTTTCTGAGGAATTGTTCTCCGGATTACGTTTTCAGGTAAAAAGGGGCGATAGAATAATTCTTTCGGGTGATAACGGATGTGGAAAATCGAGTGTACTAAAGGCAATACTTAAGAAACTGAATTATGGTGATTATGCCAAAGGATCCGGATTGCTCATATCCGGTGATCTTGATGTATCATCCGGCATGACGATATCGTATGTCAATCAGGATACATCATTTTTATCCGGCTCTCTTCGAAAACTCTGTGAGACCAAAGGCCTTAATGAAAGCCTGTTTCTTGCGGTACTAAGACAGCTTGATATTGGGAGGGAGCAGTTTGCAAAGAACATGGAGGATTTTTCCGAGGGACAAAAAAAGAAAGTCCTGATAGCAGCGAGCCTGGTTACACCTGCGCATCTGTATATATGGGATGAACCGCTCAATTATATCGATGTATTCTCGCGGATGCAGATTGAAAAACTAATCTTGAAGTATGAGCCTACAATGCTGTTGGTCGAACATGATATCAGATTCCAGGAAAAAGTGGGAACAGATATTGTAAATATTTGCATTTAGAGTGTATGATACAATCAATATCAGGCCTTTAAGTAATTTATGTATATAGATAATGAGATGATTAGACAATGACACGAATTGCAGTATGTGATGATGAGGAGAAGATTCGCAGGGATATAGCCACTAAGGCAGGAAAGGCTATATCCTTTGCCGAGATCAGTCTTTTTGAAAATGGACAGGTACTTGTCGACAGTTTCAAAAAGACTTCTTTTGATATTGTTCTTTTGGATATTGATATGCCTGAGATAAACGGACTTGATGTCGCCGGGCTTATACAGAATGCAGTTCCTAAACCTCTGATCATTTTTGTCACAAGTCATGATGAACTGGTTTATGACAGCCTTAGATTTCATCCCTTTGGATTTGTAAGGAAGACTCATCTTGAGGAAGAACTGGACCGGGTGTTTGCAGATGCGGTAGCAGAGATGAATTCCAGAGAGAAGAGTATTTCAGTTCATACTGCCCGGGGCGATGTGAGACTAAGGCTTAAAGATGTACTGTACTTTGAAGCAGATGGAAACTACATTAAGGTTTTTGTGAATGATGAGTCAGATGAAGCCATGTACAGATTCAGAGACACCATGCAGGCTTTGGAAGCGACACTTGTGTCTGATGGTTTTGTGCGTGTTCATAAGGGCTTTTTGGTAAATAGTGAGGCAGTGAAGATATTTAATTCTGATAAATGTATTTTGACAAATGATATGGAAGTCCCCGTAGGGCGTTCATTTTGCGATGAAGCCCGCAGAGAATTCATGAGGAGCATGATTAAGTGATCGGAAGAAATAGGAAAACTGAGGCACAGTACGAAGAACTCCTTCAGAAATATGACAGACTTTATGCAATGCATTCCGAACTGGAGTTTCAGATGAAGGAAATAAAAGCCAATACGGACAGTATCAGGGAGCAGGATGAGGAAATCCGAAAGCTTCACGAAAACATACGGGCCATAAAGCATGATATGAAAAATCATCTTATGGTCACACTTTCATACCTGAATGATAATGATCATGAGTCGGCGAAGCAGTACATTTCGCAGATATTAAATAAGCTGAATGCAGTTCACAGTTACATAGAAACAGGAAACTCATTGCTCAATCACATACTGAATGAGAAACTGAGTCTTGCCCGTGATAAGGGAATTGATATTAAGGCAGAGGTTGAGAATCTGGAGTTTAGGAATATGGAAAGCGTAGATTTTTCCGCGCTTTTAACAAATCTTCTTGATAATGCGATTGAGGCAAGTGTTGAGGAGATAGAGATAACTCAAGAAAAAAAGGATTCCGGCTTTAATCCCGAACTGACAGTTTCCATATCAAAACGTCGTGAATATGAAACTATTGTAGTAAAAAACAAAGTGTCAATATCTGTACTGGAAAGTAATCCTGAGCTTAAAACCTCCAAGGAGGATAAGGAAAATCACGGCAGAGGAGTAGCTCAGATAAGACAGATCACAGAGAGATATAACGGAATGTGCGACTTTTATGAAGAAGACGGATTCTTTGTTGCATGTGCGTTTATCCCTGTATAGTACCGTTCATCCCACATCCCTTGTAAAGAGAAATTACAAGGGATATTCTTGTTTTTGAGATCGATATGATTAATTTTGAAAATGTATCCAAATTCATACTGGAAGATATTTCCTTCAATCTTCCCAAGGGCGAAGTGGTCGGTCTTATCGGTGCAAGCGGTACGGGCAAGACAACTCTTGTAAAGCTTGCAGCCGGGATCCTTAAGCCGGAGCATGGGAGAGTGAGCGTGCTTGGAAAGAATCCTGTATTGAACCGCGGGAAATATTCCACAAGAGTTGGTGTATTCATGACCGGAATACCCGTGCTTTCCGAAAGTGATTCAGCTCTAAACGGAATAGGAATCCTTGCCAAAATGTATGATATTCCGGAATTGGAATTTCAAAAGCGATATGATGAACTGTCACAGCTTTTTGGATTCAGGACTTATGAAAGAGAGAGGCTTAAGGAACTGTCAGTTGGTCAGAGGAGAAGGATAGAGCTGGCAGCTACATTTATTCCGGAACCGGAACTTCTTCTTTTGGACGAACCGGAGATTGGGTTGGATGAAGAGGCAAAGCAGACTTTGGAAGAAGTGATTAAGGAAAGGGCAGAACGTGGTATGACCGTTCTGATCACATCTCACGATCTGCAGAGTATTTCCAATCTCAGTACGAGAATTATGATTCTGTCCCCGAACAGTGGGAAGCATAGCGGAATGATATTCTACGGAACTGAAGATGTGCTGCGACACAGATTTCTTCCTGTCAATCGTATGACAATAAAATACGAAGGCAGTATACCCATGGTGGATGATCTGCCTCTTGTAAAGTACAGCCTTACGCATGATGAATTTATCTGCGAGTATGATGAAAGATATGTTTCGGCGTCGGAGATACTGACGGTTATTATGAAACATACCAGGGTTACAGATATCAAAATTAAGAAACCAGACCTCGAACAGATTATTTTAAGAGAAAGATGAGTCTCAATGTGGAGGAAAAAATGAGTTTCATTGAAGTAAGTAACATCAGTAAAACCTATAAGATCAGTAAGCGGAAAAGCGGAGTTCCCGGGATGCTCGCAAATCTGTTTGTGCCCAAATACGAGAATAAGGAAGCTGTTAAGAATGTCAGCTTCAGCATAGAAAAGGGTGAGATGGTCGGTTTTGTAGGCCCAAATGGAGCTGGAAAGTCAACCACCATCAAGATGCTTTCGGGTATCCTGTATCCTGATACCGGAGAGATAAATGTGTCTGGGCTTATTCCATATAAACAGCGCAAAGAATATGTGAGCAGGATTGGCGTAGTCTTTGGTCAGAAATCTCAGCTTCAGTGGGACCTGCCCGTAATAGACAGTTTTGAACTGTTAAAGGCCATTTACAGCATACCTGATGATGTCTATAAGAAGAATCTTGACAGATATATGGAAATGCTGGATATGGATAAGTTTATCAAACAACCGGTAAGACAGCTTTCTCTTGGACAGAGGATGAGAGCGGATATTGCGGCGGCACTTTTACATTCTCCGGAGATAGTATTCTTTGACGAACCAACGATCGGTGTGGATGTTGTGGGTAAGGATGCAATCAGAAATTTTATAAAAGATCTGAATGCTGAGGATGGTGTAACAATGATATTTACTACCCACGATATGCAGGATATAGAGAAAACCTGTAACCGATTGGTGATAATAAGTGAAGGCTCAAAAATATATGATGGAACCTTGGATGGTGTGAGAAAGCTACACGGTTCTTCAAGGCAGTTGGATGTGTACTTCATGAATGATTCTGAGGTGGCAGAGATCCCCGATGTGGAGATTGTAGAAGTGGATAAGAGACACAGTCAGTTTATCTTTGACGGTAAGAAGGTACATATAAATGATCTTATGAGCCATCTGCTTGGAACCTATAATGTAAAAGATATTAATATTTCCGAGCCTGATATAGAGAGTATCATAAGAAAGATTTACAGCAGAGAGAAGGTGGCGGGATGAGATTATCAGCATACTATGCATATGCAAAGAAACAGTTTCTCTCAAGAAGCGCCTACAGATTCGATCATCTGATGGGGATTCTGTCGACTTGTCTTCAGTTTTTTATCTTTTACGAAATATACCGGACCCTTTACGGATCAAAGGAGAGTGTTGATGGTATTACAATGTCCATGATAACAACGAATTTCGTTCTGTCGCTTGGACTCAGTGCCATTTTTTCACCGAATGATTATTTTGTACCGGGCAGGATCTGGGATGGAAGTATATCGACAGAACTTCTTCGCCCTATGAGCTTTAAGGGCAGAATGATAGCCGAAAATGTAGGTGATGCCTGCTTTAATCTTATATTCAAATTTATACCGGTTCTGCTGATAGCAATATTCACTACCGGAATGGAAAAGCCTGCAGGAATTGGAAACATGATCCTTTTTTTGATAAGCGCTATTCTGGGCTATGGAGTTCTTTGGACCATCAGTTTTATGGTTCAGATGACGGCCTTCTGGCTTATAAATATCTGGAGTCTGATAACCATAAAGGATGTTTTTGTAAATGTCCTTTCAGGGATGATGATTCCTCTTTGGTTTATACCGGACTGGATGGCAGGAGTTATAAAGTTTACACCATTTGCTTCAATATATTTCACTCCGGTTCAGATCTACCTCGGACAGCTCAGTATATCGGAGATAGTATTTAAATGTGGCGTTCAGCTTTTCTGGACGGTGATCATATATGCACTTGGAAATGTTCTCTGGAACAAGGGACAGAAGAAACTTGTGGTACAGGGAGGTTAGGCTATGAGAGATACGATACATTTGGTGGCTGTTTACAGCAAGACAACAATGAGAGCCTGGTTCCAGTACAGAGTGGATGCCTTTCTCAAATCTCTGGCAGTATTCTTAAGAGAAGCAACCGGAATAATAGTAGTATTCTTCACTTTGCTGAAATTTGATACTCTTGGCGGATGGAATATATATGAAATGTTGTTCCTGTTCAGTATACTTTTTTTGACCTATGGAATAATGATCATATTCTTTACCGGACTCAGGGACTTTGGAAAGACAGTAAGAGACGGAAGTTTTGACAGGTTTCTGCTTCGCCCGAGAGGACTTCTGTTTCAGATCATATTTGTCAATTCGGACTGGTTTGCGGCTTTGGGACACGGTGGCCTGGGAATAGCACTTTTTCTGATTTCGGCCGGAAAAGCAGGTATAAATTGGAATGTGCAAAATGTTTTATATTATGTATTTACAATTGCCGGTGGCGTACTGATACAGGGAGCGATATTTCTTTTTATCGCAGTACTGAATATTTACCTGCTTCAGACTGACAGTCTGAAGGAAATGCTATACTGGAACATGCGAAAGTTTGCCGGATATCCGATCAGCATATTCCATAAGATCATTCAGACATTGATGATCTATGTAATGCCCTTTGCATTTGTGAATTATTTTCCTGCACAGTATCTTCTTCGAAAAGATGATATGAACAGTTATCCGGAAATCTTTATGTATATCACACCGATTGTCGGAATAGTGATGTATCTTGTGGCATATGCATTCTGGAGATTCTCGATCAGATATTATAAGAGCTCCGGAAACTAAATGCGTACAGGGGCCGGATAAGCATACGCCAATTGAGAAAAATGCGAACAAATGTTCAGAAATGTATAGACGTAAGTCTCAAAGAATGGTACACTACAAGATGTGTACCATTCTTGTTTTGTGAGGATTATATACGATAATGAACTTTGAATTACACTCCGATTATAAACCCACAGGCGACCAGCCGCAGGCTATAAAGGAATTGGTTGAGGGCTTCAAAGCGGGCAACCAGTTTGAGACCTTACTTGGCGTGACGGGATCGGGTAAGACGTTTACGATGGCGAATGTTATCGCACAGTTGCAGAAGCCAACACTCATAATCAGTCATAATAAGACTCTTGCAGGGCAGCTTTACTCGGAGATGAAGGAATTCTTCCCCAATAATGCCGTGGAGTACTTCGTTTCCTACTACGACTATTACCAACCGGAGGCGTATGTGCCGTCTTCGGATACATATATTGCCAAGGATTCGTCTGTTAATGATGAGATAGACAAGTTACGTCTGTCTGCTACGGCATCACTCACTGAGAGACGTGACGTGATAGTTGTGTCGAGTGTCAGTTGCATATATGGCTTGGGCAGTCCGGATGACTATAAAGAATTGATAGTATCTCTTCGCCCGGGACAGACCAAAGACAGAGATCATGTTATCAGAGAACTGATAGACTTAAGATATGAACGCAATGACAATGATATTGAGCGCGCGACTTTCAGAGTCAGAGGAGATACTGTAGAGATATATCCGGCACAGGGCGGGGACAGTCTCATAAGAGTAGAGTTTTTCGGAGATGAGATAGACAGGATATCTGAAGTGGATCCCATTACCGGGCGAATGAAGAACACTCTCGAGCATATTGCTATCTTTCCTGCTTCACACTATGTTATTCCGCCGGATAAGATCAATGCGGCTTGTGACAGAATAGAAGCGGAATTAAAAGAAAGAGTAGATTTTTTTAAGCATTCAGACAAGCTTATTGAAGCACAACGCATATCAGAGCGGACCAATTTTGACCTGGAGATGTTAAGAGAGACCGGATTCTGTTCGGGCATAGAGAATTATTCCGCTCCCATGAGCGGTCGTAAGCCCGGTGAGAGACCAATGTGTCTGCTGGATTATTTTGACGATTTTTTGCTCATTATAGATGAGAGCCACATTTCTGTGCCCCAGATCGGTGGAATGTATGCAGGTGACAGATCGAGGAAGACCACACTTGTCGATTATGGATTCAGACTGCCGTCGGCTCTTGACAACAGACCGTTGAGTTTTACGGAATTCGAGGATCATTTGGACCAGGTTCTTTTTGTTTCTGCAACGCCGGGAGAATACGAGGCGGAACACGAACTTCTGCGCGCTGAGCAGGTTATAAGACCTACAGGACTTCTGGATCCTGAAGTGTCTGTCAGACCTATAGCCGGACAGATAGATGACCTGATAAGTGAGATAAGAAAAGAGACAGCTAAGAAGGGCAAGGTCATGATCACGACTCTTACCAAGCATATGGCGGAAGATCTCACGGATTATCTTAAGGAAGTAGGCATCAGGGTTAAATATCTTCATTCGGATATAGATACACTTGAGAGAGCACAGATAATCAGAGACCTGAGACTGGACGTGTTCGATGTATTGATAGGTATCAATCTGTTAAGAGAAGGACTCGATATTCCTGAAGTTACGCTGGTGGCCATACTTGATGCTGATAAGGAGGGCTTCTTAAGATCCGAGACTTCGCTCATACAGACCATAGGACGTGCGGCACGTAACAGTGGCGGACATGTCATAATGTATGCGGACAACATGACCGATTCCATGAAGAAAGCTATCGGAGAGACTGACAGAAGACGTGGTATACAGCAGAGATACAATGAAGAGCACGGCATCACTCCGACTACCATACAGAAGGCGGTAAGGGAACTTATCAGCATCACCAAGGAGATCACCGGGGAAGAAGCGAAGTTTACCAAGGATCCGGAGAGTATGTCTGAAGGAGAGATAAAGAAATTGCTTGATAAGATGGAGAAGCAGATGCGTAAAGCGGCGGCGGAACTTGACTTTGAGACGGCAGCAGAATTAAGAGATAAGATTGTAGAACTTCGCGAGTACGTGAAGAAGTACTGATCGTAGTTTATGGATGTAATGTACGGAGTATGATATATGGCTGATGTGATTAAGATTCGAGGTGCATATGAGCACAATCTGAAGGGTATAGATGTTGATATTCCGAGAGATAAATTTGTGGTACTGACAGGACTGTCAGGATCCGGCAAGTCTTCTCTGGCATTTGATACCATTTACGCTGAAGGGCAGCGAAGATATATGGAATCCATATCAAGCTACGCCAGACAGTTTTTGGGACAGATGGAGAAGCCCAATGTTGAATTGATAGAGGGACTTTCACCGGCTATATCCATAGACCAGAAATCTACCAATCGCAACCCCAGATCCACCGTGGGAACGGTTACTGAGATATATGACTATCTCAGACTCCTGTATGCCCGTATAGGCATTCCGCATTGCCCAAAGTGTGGCAAACCCATATCCAAGCAGACAGTCGATCAGATGGTCGATCAGCTGATGACCATGGCTGAAGGTACCAAACTGCAGGTGCTGGCGCCTGTTGTCAGAGGCAAAAAGGGACGACATGAGAAAGTGATAGAGAGTGCCAGAAAGAGCGGATTTGTAAGAGTCAGAGTGGATGGTAATATCTACGATCTTTCAGAAGATATCGAACTTGACAAGAATATCAAGCACAATATTGAGATCATTGTAGACAGGGCAGTGATCAGAGAAGGGTCACAGTCTCGACTGGCAGACTCTTTGGAAAGTGCACTGTCTCTCAGCGAAGGACTGGTCGAGATAGATGTGGTGGAAGGAGATACACTTACTTTTTCTGACAGTCTGGCCTGCCCCGATTGTGGGATAAGTGTGAGCGAGATAGAGCCAAGGAGTTTCTCTTTTAACAATCCTTACGGTGCATGTCCTGAATGTGCAGGACTTGGTTATAATATGGAATTTGACCCGGAGCTGCTTATTCCTGACAGATCATTGAGCATCAGTGAAGGAGCCATATCGTGTACCGGATGGCAGTCGAGCAATAAGCCGGGCAGTTTTACACATGCACTTTTGGAGGCATTATCAAAGGCGTATAAGTTTTCTTTGGATACTCCTTTTGAGAAGATATCGGCGCCTGTTCAGGATATGCTCATATACGGAACGGGATCCAAGGAAGTTATAGTTCACTATGAAGGACAGAGAGGTGTCGGAGATTACCCGATGGTCTTCGAAGGGCTTATCCGCAATATGATGCGCAGATACCGGGAGACTTTTTCCGACAGTATGAAACAGGAATATGAGGAACTGATGAGTATCACTCCATGTACGGCATGTAACGGTATGAGACTTAAGGCTGATTCGCTTGCCGTGACTATATCGGACAGGAATATATATGAGATTACCACTATGCCTATAAAGGAACTTCAGGATTTTCTTCTTGGACTTAAGCTCAGTGAGACGGAGAAGCTTATCGGCAAACAGGTATTAAAAGAGATCAATGCCAGAGTTGGTTTCCTGGTGGATGTCGGACTCGAGTACCTTACGCTTGCAAGAGGGGCATCTACTCTGTCGGGAGGTGAAGCTCAGCGAATCAGGTTGGCTACACAGATCGGTTCGGGACTTGTGGGTGTATGTTATATATTGGATGAGCCAAGTATCGGCCTGCACCAGAGGGACAATGATAAATTGCTCAATACCCTTAAGCATCTAAGAGACCTGGGCAATACCCTCATAGTGGTTGAGCACGATGAAGATACCATGAGAGCGGCTGACTGCATAGTAGATATCGGACCGGGTGCAGGAAGTCATGGCGGAGAGGTGGTCGCCGTCGGAACAGCCGAGGAGATCATGAAGTCGGACAGGTCCATCACAGGTCAGTATTTAAGTGGCAGGCTAAAAATAGATGTTCCGGATAAGAGATGCAAGCCGACAGGATTTATTAAGGTTCGTGGAGCAAGAGAGAATAATCTTAAAGGTATAGATGTGGATATTCCGCTCGGAGTTATGACATGTGTGACCGGAGTATCGGGTTCGGGCAAGAGTTCGCTTGTCAATGAGATATTGTATAAGAGTCTGGCTAAGAAGCTTAACAGAGCCAGGACTATTGCCGGAAAGCATGACGGAATAGACGGAACTGAGCAGCTGGATAAGATAATAGCCATTGACCAGTCGCCGATCGGAAGGACTCCCAGGTCCAACCCTGCGACTTACACAGGGATGTTTGATCTGATAAGAGATCTTTATGCGGAGACTGCTGACGCCAAAGCGCGAGGATACAGCAAGGGGAGATTTTCTTTTAATGTTAAAGGCGGGCGATGTGAGGCCTGTTCGGGTGACGGTATAGTCAAGATAGAGATGCATTTCCTTCCTGATGTGTATGTGCCCTGTGAGGTGTGTAAAGGAAAGAGATACAACAGGGAGACGCTTGAGGTCAGATATAAGGGTAAGAGCATATTTGATGTGCTTGATATGACTGTAGATGAAGCACTTGGATTCTTTGACAAGGTTCCGAAGATAAGAAATAAAGTTCAGACACTTTACGATGTGGGACTTGGATATGTTAAACTCGGTCAGCCGTCCACCACTCTTTCGGGAGGTGAAGCACAGAGGATCAAACTTGCTTCGGAACTTAGCAGAAGATCGACGGGCAATACCATCTATATATTGGATGAGCCGACGACGGGCCTTCATTTTGCTGATGTTGCCAAGCTTATAGAGATACTTAAAAAACTTGTAGAAGGCGGGAATACCGTAGTGGTCATTGAGCATAATCTCGATGTTATAAAAACCGCGGACTACATCATAGACTTAGGGCCTGAAGGCGGAGAAGGCGGAGGGACCATAGTTGCTACAGGTACACCGGAGCAGGTTGCAAAGGTTAAGAAGTCATATACGGGACGTTATATAGACAATATACTAAAAAAAGAAAAGAACTCTAAAGAAAAAGCATAAATCGACCGATAAGGTATATAGAACGCATGGATGCATTTGCTGCGGGACGGAATCCCGAGATGCATCTGTGCGTATTTTTTGCCTTTTAAGGTTTAACCTCTTTTCTATTGAGTGAGTTTTTAGTATAATAACTTGGTTAAGTAGTTTCTATTGAGAAAGAGGTAATGGCATGCAAGGCACAGATATAGGAATCGATTTGGGAACGGCGAGCGTTCTGGTATATATAAGAGGTAAGGGCGTAGTACTCAAGGAGCCCTCAGTAGTAGCATTTGACGTAGACACACAGAAGATACTGGCCATCGGAGAGGATGCCAGACTCATGATAGGACGTACACCGGGTAAGATCACGGCAGTAAGACCTTTGAGAGAGGGTGTTATATCCGATTACTCTGTTACAGAGAAGATGCTTAAGTACTTCATCCAGAAGGCAGTCGGCAGAAGAAGTTTAAGAAAGCCCAGAATAGCGGTATGTGTTCCAAGCGGAGTTACGGAAGTCGAGAAGAAGGCCGTTGAGGATGCGACATATCAGGCAGGCGCAAGAGACGTTAAGATCATAGAAGAGCCGATAGCGGCAGCTATAGGAGCGGGTATAGATATATCCAAGCCGTGTGGCAACATGATCGTTGATATAGGTGGCGGTACTACGGACATAGCCGTTATTTCATTGGGTAATTCCGTGGTCAGCACTTCGATCAAGGTGGCCGGAGATGATTTTGATGATGCGATCATCAGGCATATCCGTAAGAATTACAATATCCTCATCGGTGAGAGAATGGCTGAGGATATCAAGATCAATGTCGGATCTGCATATAAGAGAGCAGAGAAGACCTCGTACGAAGTAAAGGGACGAAATGTCCTTACAGGATTGCCGGAGAAGCGTGTTATCACTTCGGATGATATGGAAGTGGCGCTCAGGGAGCCCACAGGCAAGATCGTGGATGCGATACACAATGTACTTGAGATCACACCTCCGGAACTTGCAGCAGACATAGTAGATAAGGGAATTGTGCTGACAGGCGGCGGAAGTTTGTTAAGCGGACTTGAAGATCTTATACAGTCCAAGACGAACATCCCTACCATTACGGCAGAGGATCCCATGAAGGTTGTGGCTATCGGAACAGGAAGATTTGTGGAATTCCTCGCCGGATACAGAGAAGATTAGCCGTAACGACTGACAGGAGAGAATTATATGGTTAAAGGCTTGTACACTGCTTATACAGGTATGATCAATGAGCAGAACAGAATGGATGTGTTGACCAACAATCTGGCCAATGTAGACACCAATGGTTTCAAGAAAGAAGGAGCCACCAGCCAGGCCTTTGATTCTCTTTTGGCGCTTAAGATAAAAGATGCTTCCGAGAATCCCAATCTTCCGAAGAACATTGGCATGGCCAATCTCGGTGTCAAGGTTGGAGAGAATTATACGGACTATTCTCAGGGCGCATTCAAAGTTACTGACAGGCCGTATGACGTTGCTTTGGCAGGCGACGGTTTCTTTAATATCGAATACACCAATAAAGCCGGGGAGACCAGTACGATGTACTCAAGAGACGGAGCCTTTGTGATCAATACACAGGGTTATCTGGTCAACAAGGATGGAGACTATGTACTTGGTCAGAACGGACGTATCAAGCTTGATCCCACTCAGGATATTCAGATCGATAAGATGGGTAATATTTCGCAGAACGGTGCGAGAGTGGCTCAGATCAAGATCACGGATTTCACGGATTACAATTATATAGAACACTTCGGTGAGAACTATTATCGTACTGTAGAAGGTGCGACTGAGAAGCCGGCCGAAGCTACTTTTAATCAGGGTTATATTGAGACATCCAATGTACAGGTAGTTCAGGAGATGGTAGATATGATAGCCGTTTCCAGACAGTATGAGAGTAATCAGAGGATAATCACTACGATAGACGGTACTCTGCAGATTGCCTCACAACAGTTAGGTAAGGTATAAGCAGATAGATCGGAGGTATTATGGTAAGATCTCTTTGGTCGGCAGCGACCGGAATGATAGCACAGCAGACTAATCTGGATACGATTGCCAACAATCTTTCCAATGTCAATTCAACAGGATACAAGACAGAGGTGGCTGAGTTTAAGTCACTTTTATATCAGACCATGCAGACTGAGACTACTACTGCCAATGGTGCACAGAAGCCAATAAGTGCACAGGTCGGACTCGGTGTACGTAATTCATCGATCACGACTGTGTTTAAGCAGGGCTCATTGCTTGCATCGGAATCTGATACGGCTTTTGCCATAGAAGGAAAAGGACTCTTTGCAGTAAGGGGCGAGGATGGCGTCGTTAAATATACGAGAAACGGTGATTTCAGATTCAGCATGGGTCAGGGAAATACGATCGTTTTGTGTACGTCGGGAGGACTTCCCGTACTGGATACAAATGGAAGGAACATTACCATCAATACCAATCAGTACGTTCCCAATAAGATCACTGTTGATGCCAACGGTAATCTCTGCTACCCTGATGCGACCAACAATCCGCAGCCTATCGGGATCAAGATAGGTTTGTATCAGTTTAATAATCCATCGGGTCTTAAAAAGACGAGCGATACATTGTACATACCCACCGCAGCCAGTGGGACGGCCATGAATGAAGCCACCAACAATAATCTCGAGAAGAGCGTAATCAGACAGGGATACCTGGAAGGATCGGGAGTACAGGTAGTGGATGAGATGGTCAACATGATCGTAGCCCAGCGTGCATACGAGATGAACAGTAAGGCCATCACCACCACCGACCAGATGATGGAACTGGCTAATAATCTGAAGCGATAAGCAGGATAATAGCCTCAAGGCTGCACGCTTGCGTGTAAGCCGCAGAGGATATTAGACTGCAAGGTACATGAGCGGAGCCGAAGACGGAGCGAATGTAGCGATGCCGCGAAGCGGCTTATCGCGTAAAGATAAGCAGGAATACGGAGGACCTATGAGTACGATAGATACCAGCGGTATTACATCCATATATTCGGAATATGCGGCACAGACAGCCAAAGATGTTCAGGCAGATAAGTTAAAAAGTGTAGCCAAGGATGCCGGATCTGCAGCTACGGACAAGGAACTCATGGATGCCTGCAAGCAGTTTGAAGCATATTTCCTTGAGCAGGTTTTTAAACAGATGTCCAAGACTGTCAATATCGGCGGCACATTCAATGATCAGCCGACATCCAATCTTGTGGATTTCTTTAAGGATAATACCATTCAGGAACTTGCCACAAAATCCACAGAGACTAACAGTCTGGGACTGGCGCAGATGTTATATGAACAGATGAAACGTAACGTGCAGGGTTCGGATATTCCTCCTGCAGTAGAGGTAAAGGATACAGAGGCTTAACACACAAGACTCGTCTTGCCTTACATACAGAGGTCTTCCGTGAGGAAGGCCTCATTTTCTGTCCATATACTGGCTATAAACGGTCATTTTTGCTACAATACACATTATGGAAAAATATGAAGGATATATAGACCATTTTCTGTTTCAGAAAGAGGAAAATGGCTATGGAGTATTTGAACTGGATACGGAAGACGATGATATAATCTGTGTCGGATATTTTCCGGGGCTGGGACAGGGTGAGACTGTCGAGGTGACGGGTGAATGGACCGTTCATCCGACCTATGGCCCGCAACTTAAGTGCAGTGGCTGGAAGACGGTTGAACCGTCTGATATCGTGGATATAGAACGGTATCTTGCATCAGGATCCATTAAGGGTGTTGGACCTACGATAGCCAAGCGTATTATCAAGAAATTCGGTAAAGAATCCCTTGCTATAATTGAAAAAGAGCCGGAGAGGCTTGTGGAGATCAAAGGCATAAGCGAGAGAATGGCCATGGATATTGCCACGCAGACCGCCAGACACAGAGACTTAAGAGACGCCATAATGATGTTGGGGAAATACGGCATAAGCAATACGATGGCGCTTAAGCTCTATAATATCTATGGTGCGACGATATCAATGATCGTGACACACAACCCTTATCAGCTGGCGGAGGATGTAGAGGGAATCGGTTTTAAAAAAGCTGATGAGATCGCGTCAAAAAGCGGGATAGCCTCTGATTCTCAGTACAGAGTTCAGAGTGGGATCAAATACGTGTTGAACTATGCGTCGGCAGACGGCCATACGTATGTCCCGATGGATGAACTGATATCTCGGGCTTATCAGCTTCTTGGGGTGTCAGAAGATATAATCAAAAGAGAGATCCCCAACCTCATAATAGACAAGCAGTTGATTGTTAAGACTGAAGACGGAACTGAAAATGTGTACAGCAATATGATGTATTTTGAAGAACTCGGTTGCGCCCGTATGCTTCATGACCTTAATGACACCATATCCGGAGTTAAGGAAGATATATTAGCCGACAGAATATCGCAGACAGAAGCGGAACTAGGAATAGAACTCGATACACTTCAGAAAGAGGCAGTAAAAGGAGCGATACAAAACGGGGTGTTCATACTTACCGGAGGCCCGGGCACAGGTAAGACCACCACGATCAATGCCATGCTTAAGCTCTTTGAAGCAGACAGACTGAATATCATGCTGGCAGCGCCCACGGGCCGTGCAGCCAAGAGGATGACCGAGACCACGGGATATGAATCCAAAACGATACACAGACTTCTTGAACTGAACGGAGCGATAGCCGACGATGATAACGGTGCATCCCGTCGTATAAGATTTGAGAGAAATGAGACTAACCCGATCGAAGCGGATGTAGTGATAATCGATGAGACTTCCATGGTGGATATTCATCTGTTTTACGCGCTGTTAAAAGCATTGAAGCCGGGATGCAGACTGATAATGGTGGGAGATTATAATCAGCTTCCGAGTGTTGGACCGGGACAGGTACTTCATGATCTGATAGCTTCTAAATGCTTTGCCTGTGTGGAATTGGGCAGGATATTCAGACAGTCCGAACAGAGCGATATCGTGGTCAATGCGCATAAGATTAAAAACGGTATAGATATCGCACTTGACAATAAGAGCAGAGATTTCTTCTTTCTTGAAAGAAATGACACTGATGTCATATATAAACATATGGTTCAACTCATCACCGAAAAACTCCCTGGATATGTCGGGGCATCGTCCATGCAGATACAGGTGCTTACGCCTACAAGGATAGGAGCGCTTGGTGTGGAGAAACTTAATAAGATACTTCAGAAATATATTAATCCGCCGTCGCATGATAAAGCTGAATACACCTTCGGAGAAAATGTTTTCAGGGAAGGTGACAAGATAATGCAGACCAAGAATAATTACAATCTGCAGTGGGAGATCATCGGCAATTATGGTATTACCGCAGATTCAGGCACGGGAGTTTTTAACGGTGACATAGGGATAGTGACTGAGATCAACAGATCACTCCAATGCATCAGAGTTGACTATGATGACGGCAAAAAGGTAGAATATCCATTCAGTGAATTGGATCAGCTTGAACTGGCATATGCCGTAACCATACATAAATCTCAGGGCAGCGAATATCCGGCGGTGGTCATGCCTTTGTTGGATGGGCCCAGACCGCTGCTTAACAGGAATCTGCTGTATACCGGAGTTACCAGAGCACAAAAATGCGTTACCATACTGGGGAGTCGTGGTACGCTGACGACTATGATACATAATGAAAGCGAGAACAGTCGTTACACGGGATTAACCGCACGTATAAGAGAAACAGAAGGAGGTTCATGAATATACGTTGGTTGATTGATGCGGTATTTCCAAGGAGATGTGCCGTATGTGACGAAGTGATCGAAGGAGGACGTCTTGTCTGTGACAGATGTGCGGCAACGATCAGACCCATCCGGGGTGATACCTGCATCAAATGCGGTAAACCGCTAAATGATTCAGAGAGACTGCATTGCTACGATTGCAGCAGAAAGATCCATTATTACGACAGAGGATACGCGGTATTTGAATACGCGGACATTAAGCAGAGTCTGTACCGTTTTAAGTATGCAGGAAGGGCGGAATATGCGGGATTCTATGCCGCCATGACGAGTGAATACATAGGAGATGTGTTGAAAAACTTGGGCGCTGAAGCGCTTATTCCCGTACCTATCCATAGAACAAGGTTGGCCAAGAGGGGATATAATCAGGCGGAAGAGTACGCCAAAGAGCTGTCAAAGCATCTTGACATACCTGTATACAGCAAGCTGATAATTCGAAAGAAAGCCACGGTACCGCTTAAGAAATTGGCTGAAAACGAGCGGAAGAATAATCTAAAAAAGGCTTTTATAATTGCGTCAAATGTTGTAAAATTAAAGTCAATTATAATAGTTGATGACATATATACTACCGGTGCCACGATTGATGAAGTGGCAAGGCTTTGTAAGGAAGCCGGAGTTGAACATATCTTTTTTGTAACAGTGGCTGTCGGCTCCGGATTGTAGACTAATGGAGGTTGGTGTATGAATGTTCGTAATTGCAGAAAATGTAAGAGATTGTTCAATTATGTTGTAGGTCCCATTATTTGTCCTGCATGCAGAGATGAGATGGAGCAGGAGTTCCAGAAGGTTAAGAAATACGTTCAGGAACATGCACATTGTGATATCAGAACAGTAGCGGAAGAGTGCGAAGTGGATCCCAATCAGATCAGACAGTGGGTCAGAGAAGAGAGATTGGAATTTGCGGACGATTCGGCAGTAGGCCTCAATTGTGAGAGATGTGGAAGATCGATCAAGTCAGGTCGTTTCTGCGAGGCATGTAAGAAGGATATGGCCAATACATTCGGCAATTCTATCAAGCCGGCAACACCTGTGCAGCAGGCTCCTCAGAAGGATAAGAGAGAAAGCCCGAAGATGCGATTCCTTGATTCATAAGGAACCGTGTGTCCGGATCACACAATAGACAGAGATTCAGATGATTGATGAGAACAAGGTCATTCTTATGACCAAGCTGGCTGCTTACGAGCAGGGCGAAGGTAAAAAGTACACATCGATAGCCGGATATTTCCGTACGGACTATGTAAGCTCATATCTGCTTGGCTCGATCATAGCCGGGACATTGGCTTTTGCAGCGGTTGTAGGCGTATATATATTCTATTCTTTTGAGACGATCATGGAGAATGTATATGAGACGGATTTCATGGCGTTGGGCAAGAAAGTGGGCACCTACTACCTGGTGTTTATGGGGATATATCTGCTGTTTACATATATTCTTGCATTATACAGATACAGTAAGGCCAAGAGCAGCCTTAAGACTTATTACAATAATCTGAAGAAACTGGAGAAGAATTTTTAATCTATGTCAGGCTTTATTATCACCAGAGAACTGATCAAACGCATATATACCAAATATGACGCGTACATCAATCCTCTGCTTAAGTTTATATTCGCGCTCATTATCCTGTCTGTTGTTAACAGCAAGATAGGGTACATGGACAGATTGGACAATATCGCCATCGTATTGATAGCGGCTCTTTTGTGTTCTTTCATGCCTACACAGGTCATTGCGCTTATGACAGGTGTATTCATGATCCTGCACATGTATGCGCTGGCTTTGGAGTGTGCGTTGGTCTTTGGAGTACTTTTTTTTCTGATGTTCATCCTGTATGTCAGACTGGTGCCCAAGGAGACCATGGTAGTATTGATCACTCCTGTACTGTATCTTCTTAAGATACCGTATGTGATGCCGGTGGCTGTGGGATTGTTCGGTGGACCGATGTCATTTGTGTCACTTGCGTTTGGAGTGGTGCTTGCCTGCTTTATAGAGTATGTACACAATAACGCGACGACGCTGACTTCAATGGAAGACGGCAATATAGTTGGCAGGATCACATTTGTTGTGGATGGGCTTTTGGGCAACAGAGCCATGCTCGCCATGATCATAGTCTTCAGTATCGTTCTTTTACTGGTCTATGTTTTGAGACGCAGAGCAATAGATTACTCGTGGACATTGGCAGTGATCGCGGGCAGTATAGCTGAACTCGTACTGTTCTTTATATGCGACATCGCACTTAATCTTAATTATTCGCTCGGAGGTATCATATTTGGAAGCATTCTTGCCGCCGGCGTGGGATTGTTTTTACAGTTATTCTCATTCCATCTCGATTATAAGAGAGTTGAGAATGTTCAGTTTGAGGATGATGACTATTATTACTATGTCAGAGCGGTGCCCAAGGTAAAGATGTCCGCAACTGACAGAAAGGTCAAAAAGGTTCAGCCCTCACAGTCAAGGCAGGCTTCCAGATCGACGCACAGTTCGCAGGCGGATCGTGCGGTCAGACATAGTGAAACAAGAAGTACGGCTTCGACAGCCAGAAGTATAAAAACTGAGCAGAATGCTGGAGCAACACCAGCAAAAGATAGTCAGAGGACGGTTCATACGGCCAACGGAGCTTCCAGAACCATCAACAGATAGTATTAACCGGTTATATAAGACAGTAGATTGTACATATGGAACAGATACGTGCATTTGCAGACAGATATCTAGTCAATCTGCACATACCATCAATTAAGATCACGGATATAGTCGAGATTCTCATTATCTCATTTCTTGTCTATCACATAATGCTGTGGATCAAGAACACCAAGGCCTGGTCCCTTCTTAAGGGCGTGGCTCTTATTATGGTGTTCATTTTGCTTGCAGCGATATTTGAGATGAATACCATCATCTGGATAGTCAAAAATGTATTCTCCATAGCCATAATAGCGATCATAATAGTTCTTCAGCCGGAGCTTCGCAAAGCACTGGAAGAACTGGGACGCAAAAATATCCTGTCTTCAATATTCAATACCGGCAAGACTGAGACCGGTCTGTTTTCGGATGCGACGATCAGGGAGATCACGAAAGCCTGTGTGGAGATGGGTAAGGTCAGGACAGGAGCACTTATCGTAGTCAGACAGACGGATAATCTCAATGAATACGAACAGACGGGCATAGCTGTTGATGCGATAGTTACCAATCAGCTCCTTATCAATATATTTGAGCACAACACGCCCCTTCATGACGGAGCGGTGATCATAGACGGAGACAGGATCACATCGGCCACGTGTTATCTTCCTCTGTCCGATAATATGATGCTGTCCAAGGAACTTGGAACAAGACACAGAGCAGGCGTGGGCATGTCAGAAGCCACTGACTCCATGACTGTGATCGTATCCGAAGAGACAGGTGCCATAAGTGTGGCATATAAGGGAGAACTTACAAGAGGCCTCGGAGCGGAGGAGCTTGAGGTCAAACTTGAGAGTATACAGAATAAACAGACTGACGATAAGAAGAAGGGCCTGTGGAAGGGAAGAGGTATCAAGAATGAAGCAAAAGCTAACTGATAACATGGGCCTCAAGATACTGGCAGTCCTCTTCTCCATTGTATTGTGGCTCATTGCAATCAATATCACGGATCCTGTTACGCAGGACAGTTATAATGTCACCGTTCAGCTTCAGAACCTTAACAGCCTGACGGCTTCCGGCAAATATGTCGAGATACTGGATGGAACAGACAGCATTCGGGTGACGGTAAGGGGAAGCAGAACTGTGCTTTCATCATTCTCCGAGAAGAATATCGTTGCCACGGCTGATGTCAGCAAGATGAACTCTGATTCACAGGTGCCCATAGATTTAAGTACCACGCGAATCAGTGACAAAATTGAGAGCATTAAGTCCGACAAGCAATTTGTGCAGTTAAGTGTTGAGAATGTGGGCAAACAACAGATACCCATCAGTGTCAAGGTACAGAATGAACCCGGTGATGGATACATACTCGGATCTGCTACGACAGCTCAGAACGTGGTCATAATATCCGGTCCGGAATCTTTGGTCAACAAGGTATCTTATGCTGCTGTTGAGATCAATGTGGATGGTGCGACCAGCGATGTCAATATATCTCTGCCAATACATCTGTATGATTCGGAAGATGATATAGTCGACAGTACCAAGATCACAATGAGCATGAGTGAAGTCAATACAACGGCTTCCGTACTTCAGACCAAACAGCTTCCGATCATCTGCGGAGTGACAGGCAGCATACTGGACGGTTATGCTCTTACGGGACAGATCGTATGCGAGCCGGATACGATCACTGTGGCAGGCAGAAGTGCACAGGTCAAGAATCTTTCATCAATAGAGATATCCGATGCGATAGATGTTACCGGATATGACAACAGTGTCACCAAACAGATCGATATCAGGAATTACATACCGAGCGGACTTACGCTTGTAGGCGGCAATGAAGCAGGTATGATAAGCGTGACCGCATATATAGAGAAGGAAGTTGAGCGAGAGTTCTCCGTACCTATTAACAAGATCCATATAACCGGCACTCCGGAAGGATATTCTGCAGAACTCGCCGAACATGATGATTATGTGGATATCACCTTAAGGGGTCTGAGTTCGTTGCTTGACAGTGTTGATCCGGACAATATAGTCGGTATAGTGGATGTGGACAAGTTCATGAAGGATGAGAAGATTTCAGAACTGACAAGCGGCAATTACATGATGCAGGTTGAATTTACACTTCCTGACGGAATCAAGGCTGCAAAGGAATACAGACTGAGAGTTAAGACAACGGAAGAATAAATCGAAACGGAGAAGATTATGTCAAGATTATTTGGAACTGACGGAGTCAGAGGAGTAGCCAATGAGGAACTGACTATAGATCTGGCTATGAAACTCGGTCAGGCAGGAGCTTATGTTCTCACTAAGGAACATGCCCATAAGCCTACCATTATGGTGGGATGTGATACGAGAATATCGGGGGATATGCTTGCCAACGCGCTTATGGCCGGCGTGTGCAGTGTTGGAGCCAATGCGGTGTATGTGGGAGTTATGCCTACACCGGCAGTAGCATATCTCACCAAGAAATACAAGGTAGATGCGGGCGTTGTGATATCTGCATCACACAATCCCGTGGAATTTAACGGTATCAAATTCTTTGACGGTAACGGATACAAGCTCTCAGATGAACTGGAAGATGAGATAGAGGCTCTGATAAAGAGCAATATGAAGGATATAGCCTTTCCTACAGGTGCTCAGGTCGGCAAGATCAAGTATCGTACGGACGCGAGAGAAGAGTATATCAATCACTCCATCAAGGCAGTTCCCATCGATCTGACGGGATACAAAGTTGTGGTGGATTGTGCAGAGGGAGCCAGCTATTATACTTCCGTGGAAGCTATCAAAGAACTGGGAGCCACGGTGATACCGATACACAATATGCCGGACGGCACGAATATCAATGCCAACTGCGGCTCGACTCACATGGAAGAGCTTAAAGCCAGGGTAGTATACGAAAAAGCCGATATCGGACTTGCCTTTGACGGTGATGCAGACAGGCTGTTGGCTGTGGATGAGCTTGGTAATATAGTGGACGGCGATCAGATCATGGCCATCATCGGCAATCACATGAAGACTCAGGGCAAACTTAAGGGTGATACGATAGTGGTTACCGTGATGAGTAATCTTGGATTTACACTGATGGCCAAGGAGCGAGGAATCAATATTGAGACGACCAAGGTTGGAGACAGATATGTGCTTGAGCGCATGAGAGAGATTGATGCAAGCCTCGGTGGAGAGCAGTCGGGACACGTCATCTTCTTGGATGAGAACACTACGGGTGATGGATTGTTAAGCGCCCTTCATCTTTTACAGGTGTTGGTAGATACGGGCAAAAAACTTTCTGAACTGTCGAAGATCATGACTGTGCTTCCGCAGGCTTTGGTCAATGCGATGGTGCCCAATCATAAAAAAGAGAGTTATATGGACTATCCCGAGATCGCAGAGGCGATTGCCGCATTGGAGAACAAGTTCAAAGGTGAGGGAAGAGTGCTTATAAGACCTTCGGGTACGGAACCCAAAGTCAGGGTTATGATAGAGGGCAAAGATCAGGAAGAGATCACAAAGGATGCCAGGGAACTGGCTGAGCTGATTCAGAACACGATGCTTTAATGTGGCAATAGACAGAACAGGGCGTTCGTGATACAATAAATAACGGATAATTCGACGCATTAGCGCTGTCGATAAGGAGGTATATACAGGTATGGTTAGTCAGAAGGTAGTGATCAAGAATCCAACTGGACTACATCTAAGACCTGCAGGCATCCTATGTAAGGAGGCCATGCAATTCAAATCACTTATTACATTTTCATTCAAGGAAACAACCGCCAATGCCAAGAGCGTACTGAGCGTCCTTGGGGCATGTGTTAAGTGTGGTGACGAGATCGAGATAGTATGTGACGGCGAGGATGAGGCTGATGCGCTAAAAGCATTGGTTACAGCCATAGAGAATGGTCTAGGAGAATAAAGATTGAGCCCACCTGCTCGCGGAGTATACAGCAGGTGGGCCTTTTACTTTTTGTCTGGGAGGAAAATATGTTGAACTACAAGAGATACGAGAAAGCTCCGGTACTGAGTTTTCCCGAGAGAAAGTGGCCTGATAGAGAGATTACGAAAGCACCTGTATGGTGCAGTGTGGACCTAAGAGACGGTAATCAGGCGCTTATAGATCCGATGCAGGTAGAGGAGAAGATAGAGTTCTTCAATTATCTGATCAAGCTTGGCTTTAAGGAGATAGAGATAGGTTTTCCCTCCGCCAGTCAGATAGAGTTTGATTTTCTTCGTCAGCTTGTTGACCGTAAACTGATACCCGATGATGTGTGGGTGCAGGTACTGGTACAGTGCCGCGAGGAACTGGTTGAGAGGACTTTTGAATCCATCGAAGGAATCAAGAACGTTATAGTACATATATACAATTCGACTTCTACTCTTCAGAGGGAAGTTGTGTTCCACAAGAGCCGTGAGGAGATCATAGAGATCGCGATAGAAGGTACACGCATGGTAAAAAGACGTGCGGCTGAATTCCCGGGCAATATCAGACTTGAATATTCTCCGGAGAGTTTCACGGGTACAGAGATGGATTTTGCGCTTGAGATATGTACGGCCGTACAGCGTGAATGGGGCGCTACGAAGGAGAATCCCATCATCATCAATCTTCCTTCGACTGTGGAGACCAATACACCGAATGTATACGCCGATGAGATCGAGTGGATGAATAACCACTTCGAGAACAGAGAGAGCATTATCCTAAGTGTGCATCCGCATAATGACAGAGGTACGGGAATTGCCAGCTGTGAGCTTGCTCTTTTGGCAGGGGCCGAGAGAGTTGAAGGAACACTTTTCGGTAACGGAGAAAGGACCGGTAATCTCGATATAATGGTCGTAGCATACAATATGTTCTCACAGGGTGTTGATCCTGAACTTGCGATAGAGCATATCAATGAAGCCATAGAGATATATGAGAGATGTTGTAAGATCCCGATACATCCGAGACATCCGTATGCGGGCAAGCTTGTGTTTACAGCATTTTCGGGCAGCCATCAGGATGCCATCAATAAAGGTGTTCAGGCACTTAGGGAGAGCGGAAGCCCGATATGGAAGGTTCCGTATCTTCCGATAGATCCGGCCGACATCGGCAGGGAGTACGAACCGATAGTGCGTATCAACAGTCAGTCCGGCAAGGGCGGCGTGGCATTTATCATGGACACATACTTCGGTTACAAGCTTCCCAAGGCCATGCACAAAGAATTTGCCAATGTTATACAGGCACTTTCGGAGAAGCAGGGTGAGGTATCTCCGGAAGAGATCAATGCAGCTTTCAGAGCCGAATATATCGAGCGCAAAGAACCGCTTCATTTCTTAAAACTTAAGGTTGATGACCTCAGTGCAGGTGAAGATTCAAGCTTTGATACGCATGTAGCGGTTACATATACCGAATATGGCAAAGAGAAGATAGCGGAGGGCGTAGGCAACGGTCCTATCGATGCCGTTAAGCGTGCCATATCCGAAGTGCTCAATCTTGATATCAAGATCCTGGATTACTCGGAGCATGCATTGCAGGCAGGATCAAATTCCAAGGCTGCGGCATATATACATCTGCTCGATGTCAATACCGGCAATGTTACTTATGGTGTGGGTGAGAGCAGTAATATTACAAGAGCTTCAGTCAGAGCGATATTCTCGGCAATAAACAGATTGAACTTAGTATAGAGACAGAGATCAGAAGTGCTCGTCAGGAGGTGCGTATGAAGAGAATCGGTATGTTAACAAGCGGCGGAGATTGTCAGGCATTGAATGCAGCCATGAGAGGAGTGGTCAAATCACTGCTTAACAGCGGACAGGATGTTGAGATCTACGGTTTCCTGAACGGATATAAGGGACTGATCTACGGCGATTTCAAGATGCTGACAGGTAAGGATTTCTCCGGAATACTTACGGTCGGCGGAACGATACTCGGGAGCAGCCGTACACCATTTAAGACCATAAAAGATCCTGATGAAAATGGCCTTAATAAGGTTGAAGCCATGAAGCAGAACTATCATAAGCTTCAGCTTGACTGTCTTGTTATTCTGGGAGGAAACGGTACACACAAGACCGCCAATCTCTTAAGACAGGAAGGACTTAATGTTGTTACCCTTCCCAAGACCATAGACAATGACTTATACGGAACCGACATGACTTTTGGGTTCCAGAGCGCCGTAGACATAGCTACGGATTGCATAGATTGCATACATACGACTGCGGCGTCGCATGGACGTATATTCATAGTGGAAGTTATGGGACACAAGGTGGGATATCTGACATTGAATGCCGGCATGGCAGGCGGAGCGGATATCATACTTATTCCCGAGATACCTTATGATATAGACAAGATAGTAGATGCAGTCAAGCAGCGTGAGAAGAACGGAAGCAAGTTCACGATAATAGCGGTTGCCGAAGGTGCGATCAGCAAGGAAGATGCTAAGCTTAGTAAAAAAGAATATCAGAAGAAGCTTGAAAAGAGAAAATATCCTTCTGTTTCATACGAAGTAGCAGCACAGATACTTGAGAAGACCGGACAGGAAGTCAGGGTTACGGTTCCCGGACACACTCAGAGAGGTGGAAGTCCCTGCCCTTATGACAGAGTATTTGCGAGTCGTCTCGGTGCTGAAGCAGGCAAGCTTATACTTGCGGGTGAATACGGATTCATGGTCGGATATCGCAACAGAGAGATCGTTAAGGTGCCGTTAGAAGATGTAGCAGGTAAGCTTAAGATGCTTGATCCGGAATCTACCATCATCAAGGAAGCCAAGATGTTAGGCATAAGCTTTGGTGACTGATTCATATTTTAGCCAGTGGAGTGACTAAATGTCATATGTAGCTCTTTATCGTAAGTTTCGTCCTGACAATTTCGGCGATGTAAAAGGCCAGGATCATATAGTTACGACATTAAAGAATCAAATACTGTCCGGAAGAATAGGCCATGCTTATCTTTTTTGCGGTACCAGAGGAACCGGTAAGACGACCATGGCCAAGCTGATGGCCAGGGCTGTTAACTGTGATAATCCCAAGGACGGCAATCCATGCGGTGAATGTGCCTCATGTAAGGCAATAGCTGCGGGAGCATCCATGAGCGTGGTGGAGATCGATGCGGCATCCAATAACGGTGTTGATAATGTCAGGGAGATAATCGATGAGGTTGCATTCCCTCCGGCAGATGCGAAATACCGTGTGTACATAATCGATGAGGTACACATGCTCTCTCCCGGAGCATTTAATGCTTTGCTCAAGACGCTTGAAGAACCACCCTCGTACTGCATATTTATTTTGGCGACTACAGACCCTCAGAAGATCCCTGTCACGATCCTGTCAAGATGTCAGAGGTATGACTTCAGACGTATCACCACTGATGTCATCGCGAACAGGCTTGAGGAACTCACTGCCATAGAGAATGTGGGCGCTGAGCCCAGAGCCTTAAGATACATAGCCAAGGCGGCTGACGGCTCAATGCGCGACGCTTTAAGCCTGCTTGACCAGTGTATAGCATTTCATTACGGCGAGACGCTTACTCTTGATATGGCCCTTGATGTGCTTGGTGCCGTAGATTCGGAAGTGTTTAGCAATATGTATCGCAAGGTACTGGATCGAGATGTTATGGGATGCTTAAGCGTTCTGGACCGTGCCGTATCACAGGGAAGAGATCTTGTTCAGTTTGTCAATGATTTTATAGGTTACATGCGTAATGTTCTCATAGTAACGAGTACTGAGAATCCATGGGATATTCTGGATGTTTCCGATGAAAACAGGCAGCGACTGTCTGAAGAAGCCGAAAGAAGCGATCTTACTGTTGTAATGCGATACATAAAAGTCTTTTCTTCTTTGGCCAATGAGATCAGATATTCAGCATCCAAAAGAATTTTAATAGAGACTGCACTTATAAGATTATGTAAACCTGAAATGAAAACGGATCAGGCTGCACTTTTGGACAGGGTACGCGCACTGGAAGATAAGATCGCCAAGGGATTGGTGGTAGCATCTGCCGCTCCGGCGATGGTGGACGGATCGACTTCAAAAGAACCTGTGAAGCCTGTGGAACTGCCCAAGGCTCTTCCGGAGGATGTGGAGTCGGTTGTTGATAACTGGAGCAGAATGGTATCAGGTATGGAAGGCCTGCTTAAGACCATGTTAAAGGGTACTTATCCTTCCGTTACATCCGACAACAGACTTAAGATAGTAGCGTGCAACAAGCTTGCGGCAGACAAACTCTCAGAAGAAGGAACCGCAGCGGAACTTAAGGAAGTCTTGCAGAAATACACCGGAAAAGACATTGATTTTGTAACTGAATTTATGCCGGATGAAAGTACAAGAGAGGCTGTAAGCCCCAATTTACTGGCGCTTAAGAATATTAATGCAGATATAGAGACGGAGAATTTTGAGGAGGAGGATTATGTCTAAAAGAGGAGGATTTCCCGGTGGCGGTATGCCGGGTAATATGAATAATCTCATGAAGCAGGCGCAGCGCATGCAGCGTCAGATGGAGGAGAACCAGAAGAATCTGGAGGCATCGGAGTATACGGCCAAGGCCGGTGGCGGTGCGGTTGAGGTGACCGTGACGGGTAAGAAGGAGATCAAAAGTCTTACGCTTTCTCCCGATGTAGTTGATCCTGATGATATAGAGATGCTGCAGGATCTTATCGTGGCTGCTATCAATGAAGCTTTTTCTCAGGTCGATTCGGCTTCGGGAGAGGCAATGAGTAAGCTTACCGGTGGTCTTGGAGGCCTTCCTTTTTAATGGAACTGTACAGCGGACCCATTAATAAATTAATAGAGGAGCTGGCGGCGCTGCCCGGTATAGGGGAGAAATCAGCCAGTCGCCTTGCTTTTCATCTTATCAACATGCCCAAAGGCAAGGTGGAGCGCCTGGCGCGTACCATACTGGAGGCCAAGGAAAAGGTATGTTATTGCCGTGAGTGCTACACCCTTACGGATGAGGATATCTGTCCGGTGTGTGCCAATGAAAAAAGAGACCATTCTACCATAATGGTGGTGGAGAACAGCAGAGATCTTGCGGCATATGAAAAGACCGGAAAGTATACGGGAGTATATCATGTTCTTCATGGAGCGATATCTCCGATGCTTGGCGTAGGCCCCGGAGATATTAAACTCAAGGAACTGATCGAGAGACTCTCATCGGACGAGATCAAAGAAGTCATCATCGCTACCAATTCAAGTCTTGAAGGAGAGACCACGGCGATGTATATCAATAAGCTTATTAAGCCGACGGGGATCAGGGTTACAAGAATAGCAAGCGGAGTACCGGTGGGCGGAGATCTTGAGTGTATAGATGAAGTTACGCTTTTAAGAGCACTTGAAGGAAGAACGGAACTGTAGAAGGGAACAGGAGAGGACAATATGAGTAAAGTAAAAAATGATTACGGGATGACAAAGGATGGTAGAAAGATCACAAGCTACACACTAAAAGGCAGCAGAGGCATGAAAGCGATCGTGCTTGATTACGGTGCTATCCTTGACAGGATATATGCGCCCGATCCGGATGGAAATGTTGTGGACGTAACATTAAGTAGTGGAAGTGCAGAGGAATATGCGGCTGATTCATTCTTCTTCGGGTCTACGGTTGGACCGAATGCCAATCGTATTGCCGGGGCATCATTTGAGATAGATGGTGTGACATATCACATGGATGTAAATGACGGAGAGAATAATCTTCATACATGCATACCTGACGGACTGAACAGAAGGATGTGGGAAGCAAAGGAAGGTGACAACAGTGTCACATTCACAATTACACTTAAAGACGGTGAATACGGAATGCCCGGCAACAGAGTAATGAGTGTAACATATTCGCTTAACACTGATAATGAGCTGAAAATAGAATACAATGCAAGCAGTGATAAGAAGACTATCTTCAATATGACCAATCACTCATACTTCAACCTAAGCGGACATAATTCGGGAACAGTGCTTGATCATGAGCTTACATTGCATGCATCCAATTACACGGAGATCTTGGATGGAGCGATCCCCAACGGCAATATAGTATCCGTGCTCGGTACTGTACTTGATTTCACCAAGTCCAAGAAGGTCGGCAGGGATATAGAAGCCGACAATGAGCAGATGAAGCTTGTCAACGGATATGATTTCAATTATGTAGTGGATGGTCACGATGGTTCGGTAAAAGAGATCGCCATTTTGCATGATCCTGCATCAGGAAGGACCATGAGAGTGTACTCGGATCTTCCGGGAGTACAGCTTTATTCCGGCAACTGGGTAAAACATGCTCCGGGCAAGGACGGTGCGGTGTATGAGCAGAGATGTGGCCTGTGTCTTGAGACTCAGGATTATCCGGATTCGATCCATCATGACAATTTCCCTGATGTGGTGTATGGTCCGGGACGCGATTATCACACCGTGACCATATATAAGTTTGAATAGGCATTTTTATACGTACGATGGCTGATTACAGAGATTTTCACGTTGTATCGGAAGAAGAGAATAACGAGAATAAGGGTAACTTTAGATTCCGCATCGTCAAGCATCGTCTTGCCGTCGGAATAAGGGTTATAATTGTCGCAGCGATTGTTGTATTGTTGGCAGCACTTATTGTGACCAGATACAGGAATCAGATTTATACGGGTATGACTGTGGTAAGTCACTGTGAAAAGATCAGCCTCGACAGCAATGCATATCTGAGGAATCAGGGAAGTATCATCACTTACAGCAGAGACGGAATCAGTGCTTCCGATGGCGAGGGTAAGGTGCTGTGGAATCTCACATATGAGATGCAAAAGCCTATTGTTCACCAGACGGACGGAATAGTGGCAGTGTGTGATCATAACGGGCATATCATATATATGATCAATGCTTCCGGTAAGGTTACACAGATCGACACAAATCTTCCCATAAGGGATTTTGCGGTGGCCAAAGAGGAACGTCTGGCTGTTATACTTGAGGACGTGAACAATTCATGGGTCAATCTCTATGATTCGGCAGGTTCCAAGATTGTTGAGATCAAGGCGACCATGTCAAAGACCGGTTATCCGCTTGCGGTAGCTCTGTCCGGAGAAGTAATGGGCGTGTCGTATTTTTATGTGGACGGTGAGACCATGCGCAACAGTGTCACTTTCTACAATTTCGGCGGTATCGGTGAGAACACGACCGATCATATAGTCAGCAGTTATGACTATGCGGACGCTGTGGTACCTGTTATCGGTTTCATGAGCAGTGACACCTGCTTTGCACTTGCTGATAACAGACTCATGTTCTATGGCGGATCCAAGAAGCCTGTTAGCACATCGGATACATTGATCAACGAGAGCATAGTCGGAGCATATTACGGAGATACGGATATCGGCCTGGTATTCTATGATACTTCAGGTGAGCATAAATACAGGCTTGACATATATGATACGAGCGGTAAGAAGACAGTCAGCTATCCTTTTGACATAGATTTTAAGGATATAATCATCCATAAGGGGCAGATCTTCATATACAATGAAACCCAGTGTATCGTACTGGATGAAAGCGGCAGGGAGAAATTCGAGGGAACGTTTGAGGACAAGGTATTAAGTGTCAGCACGACTGATTCAAATAAGAGGTACATCACTGTTACGAGAACGGCCATCGAGACGATAAGTTTTGAATAGTATAAATATTACATTTATAATAGGAATAGTTCTTATTCTTTTGGGGATAAGATTCGGATTTAAGATAGGTCTGACCAAGGGCCTTTCACATCTTATAGCACTGGTTGTAACGGTGATATCACTTGCATTGATCCTTATGCTTATGGCGAGCATACATGCGGGGAAGTCACGTAATACAGTTATAACAGTCATACTCATAGTTCTTTTAGGCACAATATACGGTGTTGTCAAGGTAGTTCTTAAATCGGCACGTAAAGCTTCTGAACTCCCCATCCTGCATCTTGCGGACAAACTGGCAGGAATAATCGTGGGACTTTTATGGGTCGCCATAGTATATATGGTGATGATCACCTTATCCTACAGGGGGTGGCTTGGCTCCTTCGGAGAGATGGTCGTAAAAGACGTAGAAGAAAATGTCATTCTTTCCTTAATTAACAGTTACAATAAGTTGATCTGATTCGTATAAACATATATAAGATGACAATTAACATATGGAACAGATTGGAGGGCTACATATGGAACTAATTGGAAAGTTAAAAGAAAAAGTGGCAAAGGCCAAGACCAATGATGAGAAAAAGAAACTCATCGAAGAGGCGGGAATCCGCTTAAATACTGAAGAGTTGGAGAAAATAGGGGGGGTATTACCCCCGATTTCAAACAATTCAAGTGAGGCCGGAATCCGCTTAAATTCTGATGAATTAGAGAAAATTGGGGGGGTGGAACCAGCGCCTACGACAAGCGATTCGTGTGAGTCAAAAGCCGGTTTAAACCCTGATGACTTAGAAAAAATCGGGGGAGGTGTCAGCGTATTCGACCAATTTATCAGATAAATCAAATGATGAACGAAAACCTGATGATGAGCAGGCGGAGAAGGTGGCAGGCGGAAGGATTTCTCACGGTTATGATGTATTTCATTAATTGGCTTTATGGCTGAGGTTTTTGAGTGCTATGCTTGTTTTAAAGAATATATAGTATTTTATTGATAGATGATTGATTGGAGGGTTGGGAGAATGCTAAGGAACAGACTGTTAAGATGCAAAAATGTAAAAAGAGTTAAAAGAGCATTGGTGGCCATGATGTTAAATGCGGTCATGATCGCTTCATTGCTTCCAATAAGTGCATACGCCAGGACTGAGGCAGAGATAAATAATAATGCTGTAATAAGAGTAAACGGCATTAAGAATGCGATCGATATATCAAGCGGTGTCGGTGACGTAAAGGCTGACGGTGCAGTGACAGGATGGACTGCGATTACGGATACAGCCGACATCTACGTACCCTGGGCAAAAAAATATGCGCAGAGCCAGGCAGAAGCAGCTGTAAGTGTAGTGAAGGTCAGTCTTCCGGCGGCTGCTTTATCAAAGAATTCGCTTACGGTATCGCTGTATTCTCCGAGTGTAAAAAGTGACAGTCGCTACAGTGTTTACCGCTATAAAGATGGCAGCTGGAGCCCTGTGACATCGACAGTTAGAGATGAATATATAGACGTTGATATGACGGGAAGTGCGGGTGATGTTCTTCTTATCACGAAATGCCCGTCATTCAGATATGAACATAATCCTGCAGATAACCCCAAGGTGCTTAATGATGCGATCGTCAATCCTGATGCGGTATATGGCTTTTCGCCCAATCCCGATTCCCCACGTTTGCGGGAATACGTTGATGCGCTTGACTGGACGGATCCTGTGGCAGTAGCCAAGGCTAAGAAGGAACGTGAAGAATATCATGCCAAGAATGCTGAGCTCTATGGTATGATCGAAACCATGCTTGCGCAGGGCAAGGATATAGAAGCAATCGCGCGCGCTGTCAGCAGACGCCGTAATGAACTGCGTCTTGAGAGTTATGGGAAAGATCTCGTGGGACTTGCCAAGGTTAAGAAGAGTAATCTGGATACATATGGCAATGAAGAAGGACCTACGATTGAATTCCTCTACGCCAAGTACGGTGGTTCATGGCAGACGATCCTTGAAAAAGCTCTTTCATCAAATGCCGGCATGGACGCATGCTTGGGTCTCTATGATGATATGTATGATGTACACGAACTGAACAGATGATTAATGAGCATCCATCTGAACTTGCATAATTATGTGCAGGTTTAGGCGGATGCTTTTTTTAAATATAATATGTGCTTTATTAATTCATAAGGTGAAGGGAGATACTACACATGTCGGGTACAGTCAAAGAACGTCTCATGAACAGAGTGATCACTAGAGTCCTGATCACAAGAGGCAAAAAGGCGATGAGGGATATCGACGTAAACAGTAAAGATGCGGTTTCAAT
>JAEEGL016721182.1_pt1 | contig 47678 bp, 38 predicted proteins | sample 9134231 | NCBI WGS metagenome assembly JAEEGL01 (sample SAMN16246548, study PRJNA631951) | gut metagenome | biome: gut microbiome; feature: rumen; material: fiber-attached | host: Bos | place: Iran: Karaj | collected 2018-10 | reverse complement strand
ATATGGTATCTCCTATTGGCTTATCATACGGTGAGAACCCCCTCACTCTAAGGTTAGAAAATCTAACAAAGCCTTTTTTAATTATTATATTTTAATCCAAACCTTTAGTTTTATGGGTTCGGTTTTTGACTATTTGGTGGAGCTGAGGGGAATCGAACCCCTGTATACAACCCAATCCATAGTGCTTTCTACATGTTTATCTAGTCAATAGCTTTCGATAGGCCTAAGCTAACTAGCAGACCAAAACCTACCTACACTCTATTGAATTCATTATTAATACTTAGAGTAGCAGTATCATAATATATCCTACTGTAATGAAACCCAAAGCCTTATTGCATAGGAAACAACAAGGGTGGGCCGCTTATATTATATTAGCAAGCGTAAGCATAGTTAGCAGTAGTATTTCTAGCTGCTAAGAATGCATAATTATTTTCTTCTTCGTTTGCGTTTATTTACAAACCTCGACGTTTTTTAGGTGGACGGTATCCCACCACATGCTTACAATACTTCATGGATCATAGCGAATCCAGGACAACCCCATATTTAATTTGCATTAATATTATAGCCTAAAAACAGATATTTTCAAGAAAACTAATATCTGTTTTTAAACTCTTTAGAAATTCTTCTTGCTTCGTCTCTTTCTTTAATAGTTTCTCTTTTATCTACTAATTTCTTACCCTTAGCAAGTGCAACTTCAATTTTAACAAGAGAGCCCTTAAAATAAGCTTTTGTCGCAACTAAAGTTAATCCTTCCTTTTGGATTCTTTGGCTAAGTTTTAATATTTCATGCTTATTTAATAATAATTCTCTAGTTCTTAATTCTTCATGATTAAATAATGTACCATGTTCATATTTTTTTATGAACATATTTAAAATTTCTGGCTTACCATTTCTTATTATTACATATGCATCATTTATATTGGCATTACCAGCTCTGATTGATTTTATTTCAGAGCCTTTTAATTTAATGCCTGCTTCATATGTATCTAAAAGAAAATATTCAAATGATGCTTTCTTATTTTGACATATAATTTTCATTTGGCTTTAAACCACCTTTTTCATAATCACTTTTCAACATAAAGTCAATTTGATGCTTTTCTTTATCTGAATTAGTAATAACAATTTCAACCTTTTGACCAAGCTTAAATGTCTTCTTTCCATTAGAAGCTTGATATGTATCCTCATTATATTCATAATAACCATCCATAGATGAATAGCTAATTAAACCTTCAGCACCATTAGAAAGCTCAACAAACATACCATAAGATGTCATACCAACAATAACACCTTCTCTAACCTCACCTATATGCTTTTCCATATACCAAGCATATAGCATATCATCTACTTCTCTTTCACAATCAATACAATTTCTTTCTGATTTAGAATTCTTAAAAGCTACCTCAGGTATTAAAGCATTATATTTCTTAATATCATGTCCTATATGCTCACTTGGATGTAATAATAATTTTTTTATCATTCTATGAGTCATTAAGTCAGGATATCTTCTAATTGGAGAAGTGAAATGACAATAATATTTTAAAGCAAGTCCATAATGTCCTAAGCATTCCTCAAAATATTTTGCCTTCATCATACTTCTTAGCATTAAATTATTAATTACTGCTGAATTAGGATTATCCTTTGAATCATGTAAAATTTCTTGGATTTCTTTAGGATGAATATCTCCTTTTATATTCCTAATTTTTACATCAAATCCTCTTATAACTTCTAATGTTTGCTGTAATTTTTCTTGGTCTGGCTCTTCATGTACTCTATATACAATTGGAAGTTTCATTAAATTCATATGATATGCAATCATTTCATTTGCTAGAAGCATAAAATCTTCAATTAGCTTTTCAGCATCAAATCTTTCTCTTCTTATAATTGATATAGGCTCACCCTTATCATTTAATTCAAATTCAAATTCAGTATCATCGAATTCTAAGCCGCCTCTTCTATATCTAATATCTCTAATAATCTTAGATAATTTATTCATATTGAATAGCATATCCTTAATATCTAGATATTGATTAGTTATTTCCTCATCATTATTTAGAATCTTATTAACATTATTATAAGTCATTCTATGAGCTGATTTTATTACGCCTTCATTGATATCATAATTTAAAACCTTACCCTTAGGATTAATTTCCATAATGATTGCTAAAACTAATCTTTCAACATCAGGATTTAAAGAACAAATACCATTTGAAAGCTTTCTTGGAATCATAGGTATAACTCTATCTGCAAGATAACATGATGTACCTCTAGATAATGCATCCTTATCAAGTGGGCTTCCTTCTTTTACATAATGTGAAACATCGGCTATATAAACACCAAGCTTATAATTACCATTATCCATTATTTCTAAAGAAACTGCATCATCAAAATCCTTTGATCCATCACCATCAATAGTTATTATCTTTTTAGAAGTATAATCAATTCTTCCTTCTTTATCAGAAGCTTTAACCTCATCAGGTATAGAATCAAGCTCTAGTAATGTTTCTTCACTAAAATTAACAGGAAATCCATATTTTAATGCGATTACAGAAATATCAAGACCTGGATCATCCTTATATCCAATTACATTAATAATTCTTCCTCTTATCTTGAAACCATTATATTCTATTGAAACCTGACATATTTTACCTAAATCAGATTCATTAACATCACCAACTAAATCTATATCCTGCTGAAAAGAATTTTGAATAGGTCTAATATAGTATTTTTTATATTTATTTCCCTTTTCCTTTAATACACCAAATGCCTTAGTTGTACTACGCTCTATTACATTAACTACATACGCAACTATTTTTTTAGAGGTTCTTTCAACTGGTGCAATTAAAACCTTATCCTTATTATAAGCATTTGATACAAAATCACCTGGAATAAAGAAATCATCATCATATCCTTCAACAGAAACAAATCCAAATTTTTCATGTAGATCAATTGTTCCTTCTATTAAATATGAGTAAACATTATATTCTTTTATATTTTTTATCTTTCCTTCCTTAGAAAGAATAGATATAGCTGAATCTATTTCCGCTTTTTTTGCCTTAAAATGCTTTTTTATATCAAAATAAGATAAATATAGTCTTTCTTTGAAAAAGTCTAATAAAAGGGCTAAATCAAGGCCTTGGAATTTTAAAAGCTTATATAGTTCTTGACCAGCTAGATATTTAATTCTTTTTTCTTCAATTAAATCATTTAATGCATTATTTAGCTCATCATCATTTTCTATTCCTAAATATTCCTTTAATATATCAAATGATAGATTACCTTCTTTTAAAGCATTTAATATTTCCTCTTTAATATTATCCATGATTTACCTCCTTTCAAATAAAAAATGAGATTTCGTTTTGAAATCTCATTAATAAACTAAGCCTTATGAATTAAAATAGATGCAATTACAAGTACTACGAATAATACTGCAAGCACTATTGTTGCTCTTTGCATAAATAATTCAATACCACGAACTTTTTGGTCCTTAAATAATTCTGACTTAGAACCATTGAAGGCGTCATTGATATCATCTTTTGATGCTTGAAGCATAACTATTACTATTAATAAGATTGAAACTATTGCTACAAATATGTCAATTATAAATGTTGTCATGAGACTGCCCTCCTTAAACAAAAGTTCTTAATAATTATACAAGATTTAATAATATATTTCAATAGAAATATTTTAAATAATGAATATCCCATGACAAATAATTATTTATTAAAAATATTTTAACTTAATACATCTAAAATTAATTTAAAATCAGTTTTTTCTTTAGTTAATTTATAAGAGTTATTTACTAAATCAAGAATATTATTATCGTTAGCATCAGAATATATTTCTGATATTAAATCACCCTTCTTAATGTAGTCGCCAATTTTAGGATAAAATTTTAATCCAACCATATGATTAATATTATCTCCTAATGATACTCTACCAGCTCCTAGCATCATAGATGCAAGACCTAATGATTTAGTATCAATTAAAGAAACATAGCCTTCTTCTTTAGAATATAATGGAATAATATATTTTGGCTTTTCAAAAAGTGTTGGATTATCGATATATGATATATTACCACCTTGCAATAAAACCATTTCTTTAAAATGATTAAATGCACTACCGTTATATATTTTTTCTTTAGCTAATTCTAAAGCATCTTCTAATGTTTTTGTTAATCCAAGCTCATATATTGTATTAGCTGATATTTGAATACACAATTCATAAAAATCTATAGGTCCCTTACCTTTTAGTGTATCAATTGCTTCTATTATTTCTAATGAATTACCAATCGCATATCCTAAGTTCTCATCCATAGATGTAAGTGTTGAAATAACCTTACGGTTAAATTTTTTACCAATTTTAATCATTGTTTTTGCAAGCAATCTAGCTTCATTTAAATCCTTCATGAATGCTCCATTACCAACCTTTATATCTAAAGAGATTAAATCAGTTTTGATTGCTAATTTTTTAGACATTATTGACGATGCAATTAAAGGTATTGATGCAACTGTTGCAGTTACATCTCTTAAAGCATATATTTTTTTATCTGCTAAGGCTATATTTTTAGTTTGACCAATTATAGAAAATTTATTTTTCTTTACAATATCAATAAATTCTTCTTCATTAAGGTTTGCATTAAATCCAGGGATTGACTCAAGCTTATCTATTGTGCCACCAGTATAGCCTAATCCTCTTCCAGACATTTTACATACATTAATACCTGATGCTGCAAGTATTGAACCAACAACAAATGTTGTTTTATCTCCAACACCACCTGTAGAATGCTTATCTACTTTTAGTCCTTCTATTTCATCAAATGTGATAATATCACCAGAATTCAACATTGATTTTGTTAAATAATATATTTCATCATCAGTCATTCCTCTAAAATATATGGCCATTAAAAAAGAAGACATTTGATAATCAGGGATTTTATTAAATGTATATCCCATAACCATAAAATCAATTTCTTCTTCAGTAAGCTCAAAGCCATCCCTTTTACGTAAAATGATATCTTGTGGTCTCATAAAAATGTCTCCTTTCAATTTTAAATTTTAAATTTTAAAACGATTATTTAGTATTATAAATTCCTAATAAGTCAGTTGAAAAGTTATTATTTAATCTTTTTAATAAATCAATTATTTTATATTTTGCATCTAAATCAAATGATGCTTCTATATAGAATTTATATTCTCCCATATGTGTTTTTAATGGTCTTGACATAATAGATTTCATATTAATATTAAGCTCATGGAATGAATTTAATATTTGGAATAATATACCAGGTTTATCTTCTTCAGATGTTATCATAAAAGATGCAGAAAACTTCTTTCTTCTTCCAATTAAATGTTTGATATATGAATATAGATTTACATCTCGTAAATCTTTTTCTCTTTCACCTTTTAAAACAACGAATCTTGTTCTATTCCCTTTAACATCAGCAATTCTTTTATAAATAATGTTATATTCCAAATTATCTAATAAATGAATTGGAATTATTGCGCCAACCTGAGGATCTTTTAAGTTCTCTAAATACTTTTCTAAAGTTAAACCATTAGAATCTGTTTTAGTCACTCTAAAATCATATCTATTAATGAATTTTAGACATTGACCTGCTGCTTTAAATTGTACAAAGCATTCTTTTACATCCTTAATATCCTTTGCCATTGAAACAAATGCAAAATCAACAGGAAGACTTAATTGCTTTACTATTAATGAATTAGTAGCACAAATAGTATCTAATGCTTCTAATACAAATCCATCAAGCATATTTTCAAATGGGACAATTGCAATTGTATCACGTGATGAAGCCTGTGCAGTTTTAATAATAGTAGGCTTATATTCAATTTCAAATTCTTCTTTGATATTCTTAAGATAATTATCTTTTGCAATATCACAGTATGTGCCCTTAGGACCTAAAACCGCCAGTTTTCTCATAAATTTCTCCCTCATATAATGGATTCATTTGGAAGCTTGGTTCAATAAATTCATAAACACTCATGCATCTTTCTTCCTTGATGACATAATATTTATTTCCATCAATTACTAAGCAGCAATCTTCTTCAATTCCAAAAGAATCAATTTTAATATTTTCTACTTCTCCATTATAACATATTAAATCCTCATTTTGATAGTGAGGACAAATACTTATATTTAATATTCCTAATCCCTTAACCATTCTATAATTATAGTTATGGAAATTATCAGAATACATATATTTATCTCCCATGCTTATTTTTGTATAAAGCATTGCACCAGCACTCAAGCCAGCATATATTTTATCTGTATCTAAATATTTAATTAATATTTTATCTAAGCCATTTTTAATAAAGAATTCATATAAATCATCTGATACACCACCTGAAATATATAAAATATCAGCCTTATTTAAATATTCATCAAATAATCCTACATTCTCAAATGTTAAATCTATTATTTCACAATCTAAGTTACTTACTAGGCTATGAAACTTTTTTATTGTTTTATCAATATCTTTTGCTGCGTAAGGGCAAAAAAGTACCTTAGGCGTTTTCTTACCAGATAACTTAAAGATTTCTTCTTCAATTTTATTTGGTAAGTGTTCTCTATTTACTTTTCCACCAATTAACGCAAATTTAACACTCATTATTTCCCCTCTTTATATAATCTTGCTTCAAGCTTATAAATAGGGCCCTTTTGGCTCCATTTATCTTCATATTCTGTAGTAATATTAAATACTTCTTCTTTATGTAAATCTAAATATATATTTGATAGATACCATCCATTTTGTGAGAATGATTCTAATGAATATTCAAATAAATGGCGATTATCAGTCTTTTGAATTAAAACACCATTATCATCTAAAACCTTCTTATATTGTTCTAAGAATAAAGGAGATGTTAATCTTCTTTTCGCATGATGATTTTTAGGCCATGGATCTGAGAAGTTAAGATAAATAGTATTTACTTCCTTTGAATCAAAATAATTAGAAAGCTCTAAAGCATCTATATTAATTAATCTAAGGTTTTCTAAATCTGATTCAATAACCTTCTCTAATGTTCTTAATAATACTGAATCATATTTTTCAATTGCAATATAATTAATACCTGGGTTTAGCTTTGCAAGAGTAGAAATAAATTGTCCCTTGCCACATCCAATTTCAATATGGATAGGATTATTATTTCCAAATAATTCCTTCCATTTACCTTTTAATTCTATTGCATCAGCAATATAAAATTTATTGTCATTGATTTGTAATCTTTCTTGTGCATTTTTAATTTTTCTTAATCTCATTATTTTGTTAATTCGTATAATGCATCAAAATATATTTCAGTCATCTTATCAAAGTCTTCGATTGACATATATTCATTTGCAATATGACAAACATCCTCTCTTCCTGGGAATAATGGTCCGAAGGCAACTGCACCTTCTAGGTCATGTGCATATGTACCTCCACCTATAGTCTGTGGTTTATTAATATTATCTCCCGTAATCTTTTTATATGAATTATATAAAGTAGACATTAAAGGAGAATCCTTTGATACATAGTGAGTGCCTGTTGCATGAATAATTTCATATTTATATCCATATTTAGCTGTTGCAATAGAAACCTTATCTTCAATTAATTTAATATCACTATCTTTAGGTAGACGACAGTTAATACCAATTTTAGCATTATTATTATCAAATTTAACTAATGCAAAATTAGAAGTTAAATTCTTCATTTCACCATCATAATCATTATAACCAATCTTCTTACCTAATGTATCATCACTAAAGAATTCACTAACAAATTTAGCTAATTTAGAATCAGAATATTTAGCAATGAAATCCATTAATTTAGTTGCGGCATTGATACCCTTTTCAGGACACATAGCATGAGCTGATAGTCCATGGATATAATATGTATCACCTATAACCTCACCCTTAAGTGAAGTTTCTTTTAAATATTCATAAAATTCCTTTTTTAAATCTATATTTAGTGTTGCTTTAGCATCACATGGAACAATATTATATCTTGTTCCTGAATCAAATGATGTTATTACATTATCATTTTCAAATAATATATCATATGACATATTACCCTTTTCACCATAAATACCTGGGAAATCTGCATCAGGAGAAAATGCCATATTAGGTTTAGGCATTTTTTCAAAATAATGTTCTATACATCTAGAACCACTTTCTTCATCACAGCCTAAAATTAATCTAACCTTTTTAGAAGGATTAATTCCAAGATCCTTAAGCATTTTCATAGCAATATATGATGCAACAACAGGACCCTTATCATCAGCAACACCACGTCCATACATCTTACCATCGCTAATTCTTACTTCAAATGGATTACTTTCCCATACTTGACCTTCTACAGGTACAACATCTAAATGAGCTAAAAGGCCCAATGTTTCACTACCATTACCAAAGTCAATATGACCAGCATAATTATCAGCATTATATGTTTTAAATCCATCTTTAGACGCATAGTCAAGCATATAATTTAAACATTCCTTTGCCTCAGTACCAAAAGGAGCTAAAGTATTAGGCTTATATTCATCTAATACACTCTTATAAGATACTAATTTTTTTAATAATTGTAATGCTTCTTCTTTATATTTATTAAAATATAAATCTTTAAATTTTTCCATAATTCCTCCTAAAATGAAAACAAAATTAATCACTGGGATTAATTTTGTATCATTAAAATTTATTAAAAATTAAATTTCTTTTCCTAATGAAAGTTCAATAATCTTTGACTTAATTGCTGCAAGAGCTTCTTCTTCATCTTCGCCTTCAGCTCTTACTTCAATTGTTGTTCCTGAATAAATTCCAAGTGACATAACACCCATTATTGATTTGAAATCAACTGTTTTTCTCATTGCAGTAAGCTTTAAATCACTCTTGAAATTCATACATACATTTACTAATGTAGTTGCAGGTCTTGCGTGAATTCCATTTTCTGCAGTAATTCTAAATGTCTTCTTAACCATAACTATAGTCTCCTTTTTAATTTAATCTATTTAAAATAGCCTTTTTAATTAACTCAGAATCTAATCTAAATAATGTTTTTATTGTAGATCCTGTAACAAATACACCATTTGTTGCAATCTCTTTTAATCCATTTAAATTAGCTTTATCTAAATCAGAAATTGTAATATTTAATCTACCGTTATCAACTACAACATCAACTATATTACTACTTCCACCATATAATTCTATAAGATTTGTAATAAATTCATCATCCACTTTAATCTTTGGCTTATTTGATTTATTCTTTTTATTAATCTTTAGTACTTTAGCAACAACAATTCCTGCTGCTATAAGAACTAATACTGGAAGAACTATAAATAGTACAATTTGTAATGGAGTCATAATAATACCTTATCTTTCTATCATCGAATTTTATTCCAATAATAATTAGCTTATATATTTATACTATTTATATTATATAAATTTAAAAGATTTTATTCAAGTTTTACTTAAAAGAAAATTAAAACGTTTTTATAACTATAGTTTATAACCAAACTTCTTAAAAAACTCATTTCTGAATTCTAATAAACGATCATTCTTAATTGCTTCACGTACATTTGCCATTAAAGTCTTTAAGAAATAAAGATTATGATATGTAATTAGTCTCATACCAAGAATTTCTTCTGATTTAATTAAATGATTTAAATATGCTCTTGAATAAGTCTTACATACAGTACAATCACATTCCTTATCAAGTGGACCATGATCATTAAATAATGTAGCCTTCTTCACTTGAATTTTACCTTCAGAGGTGAATGCTGTACCATGACGTGCATTTCTTGTTGGTAATACACAGTCAAACATATCAATTCCATAAATAGAGCCCATGATTAAATCATCAGGTGAGCCTACCCCCATTAAATATCTAGGTTTATCAGAAGGCATAATATGTGATAAATATTCTAGCATATCATACATATCTTCTTTTGATTCACCAACTGAAAGACCACCAATTGAGAATCCTGGGAATGGAGTTTTCATTAATTCCTCAAGACAGTATTTTCTCATTTCTTTAAATTTACCGCCTTGTACAATACCAAATAATGCTTGAGTATCCTTATTTGGATGATATTCCCATCCTCTTCTTGCCCATCTTATTGTTCTATCTACACTATCCTTCATGTATTCATAAGATGAGTCAAATGGTGCACATTCATCAAGTGACATGATTATATCAGCACCTAGGTTATTTTGAATCTCAATTGATTTTTCTGGTGATAAGAATAGCTTTGAACCATTCTTAGGATGACGGAATTCAACACCTTCTTCAGTTATCTTTCTAGTTTTAGACAAAGAGAAAACCTGAAATCCGCCTGAATCAGTTAGTAAGGCACCGTCCCAATTCATGAATCCTCTAATACCACCAAATTCCTTAATTAGCTCATCACCAGGCTGAAGCCATAAATGATAAGTATTACCTAAAATTAAGCCTTGAGATACTTCTTTTATTTCACTAGGCACTAAAGTTTTTACTGTTGCCTGAGTTCCTACTGGCATAAACATTGGTGTTTCAAAATCACCATGTGGTGTATGTAAGATACCATATCTTGCACCACAATTTTTATCAACATGTAGTAACTCGTACCATACAGGTGCCTTCATTATCTAACCCTCTTAATATATTTAATTACAACTTTTTTCTTTGGAGCATCATATAAACCAGTTTCAACAGATGCAACCTTATCAACAACATCTAATCCTTCTAATGCTACACCAAATGCTGCATAAGAGCCATCTAGATAAGATGCCTTATCATGCATAATAAAGAATTGGCTTGATGCTGAATCTGGGTGATTAGCACGTGCCATTGATATTACACCCTTTTCATGTGATAAATCATTTTTAACACCGTTAGCTCTAAATTCTCCTTTAATGTTCTTACCAGAGCCACCGCATCCATTTCCGTCTGGATCTCCACCTTGAATCATGAAGCCCGAAATAATTCTATGGAATGTTAATCCATCATAAAACTTCTTATCTACTAATCCTAAGAAATTTTCAACTGTAATTGGAGCGCAAGATGGGAATAATTCTAATAAAATTTTACCGAATCCTTCAATCTCCATTTCAACTCTTGGGTTTGTATCATTTAAAAATTCTTTATAATTCTTCATATTATATCTCCTTAAATATTATTCAATAAACATTGCATCACCAAATGAGAAGAAACGATATTTTTCTTCAACTGCGTGCTTATATGCATCTAAAATAAATTCTCTTCCTGCAAGTGCAGATACCAACATAATTAATGTAGATTTAGGTAAATGGAAATTAGTAATAAGTGCATCTACTGCCTTAAACTTATATCCTGGATAAATAAAAATTGATGTATTTTCACAGCATGCCTCAAATCCACCTAATTCATCTCTATACGCAGCTTCTAATGTTCTTGTTGATGTAGTACCTACCGCAACAATTCTCTTACCAGCCTTTTTGGCAGCATTTAATCTTTCTGCAGCTTCCTTAGATATTTGATATAACTCAGTATGCATTTCATGCTTTGAAGCATCTTCTTCAGTAACTGGTCTAAATGTACCTAAACCAACATTTAATGTTACATAAATAAGTTCAATACCCTTAGCCTTTATTTGTTCTAAAAGCTCAGGAGTAAAATGTAATCCTGCAGTAGGTGCAGCTGCACTACCTGGGTTCTTAGCATATACTGTTTGATATCTATCCTTATCCTTTAATTTTTCATGAATATATGGTGGCAAAGGCATTTCACCAAGCTGATCTAGTATTTCAACTAAAATACCATCATAAATTAGCTTATAATGTGTGATACCTTCATCAAACTTCTTAATACATTGAGCTTTAAGCTTTCCATCACCAAATGAAACAATTGTTCCTTCATGTACTCTTTTTTGAGGTCTAGTTAAGCATTCCCAAACGTTATCACCTAAATCCTTTAATAATAATACCTCAATTGATGCGTGTGTTTCTTCCTTTTCACCAATTAATCTTGCAGGTATAACCTTTGTATCATTTAAAACTAAAACATCATTTGGAGTTAAATAATCAATTATTTCTTTAAAATGATGATCACTAAATTTTTTATTTTTTCTATCCAAGATCATTAATCTTGAACCACTTCTATCCTTTAAAGGAGTTTGAGCAATTAACTCCTCAGGTAAATTATAATCATAATCTTCTGTTCTTAACATTAGGCAAAAATCCCCTTATAGAATTCAATTCCAAGCTTATTATAAGCTTTTTCTGTAGCTATTCTTCCTCTTTGGCTTCTTTTAATATAACCTTCTTGCAATAAGTAAGGCTCATAAACATCTTCTATAGTAGAAGATTCTTCTGAAATAGTTGCAGCCAAAGACTCAAGGCCAACAGGGCCCCCATTAAATGAATTAATAATTGCACCTAAATATTTATAATCTGTATAATCTAGGCCATCCTCATCAATTCCTAACTTATTTAATGCATTCTTACATACATCAATTGAAACTTCTCCGTTGTTCTTAACATCGGCAAAATCTCTAACTCTTCTAAATAAACGATTTGCAATACGAGGTGTACCTCTGCTTCTTTTCGCAAGCTCTAATACTGCATCCTCATCTATTTTAGTTCGATGAACCTTTGCAGTTCTTCTAATTATATTTGCAAGCTCATCTATAGTATAATATTCCAATCTTAATACAACACCAAAACGATCTCTTAGCGGTGCTGATAAATCTCCAAAGCGAGTTGTTGCACCAACAAGTGTAAATGGTGGTAAATCAATTTTTATAGTTCTTGTTTGGGCATCCTTACCAACAACTATATCTAATGAATAATCTTCCATTGCACTATATAAAACCTCTTCTACATATCTAGGTAATCTATGTATTTCATCAATAAATAATACATCACCTTCTTCTAATGTAGATAATATTGCAGCCAAATCACCGCTTCTTTCAATTGCAGGACCTGAAACTGTTTTAATATTAACTCCTAATTCATTAGCAATTATTTGCGCTAATGTAGTTTTACCTAATCCAGGAGGACCATATAATAATGTATGATCTAATGACTCATCACGCTTTAATGCAGCCTTAATATAAACATCAAGCATTTCCTTTGCTTCAGCTTGACCAATATATTCACTTAAAGTTTTAGGTCTTATAGATAATTCATCAAAATCATCGCTTTTATGTTCATTAGGATCAACTAAAATTTCATCATCTAATACCATATTATTTTACCAGTAATCTTAACGCATCCTTAACAAGACTTGATACATCCTTTGTATTATCAAGCTTAGCTAAGATTCCTGAAACCTCCTTTTTAGAATACCCTAATGCAACTAACGCATCTAAAACATCATTTAGCTTTGAATCTTTAATAGATAAATTATCTTCAGGTTCAGCTAATTTTCCTTTTAAATCTAGGATAATTTGTTGTGCAGCCTTAGGACCAATTCCCGGGAATTTCTTAAGATATTTATCATCTCTTGCCTCAATAGCTCTTACAACCTCAGAAACTGTTGCTGCCGCAAGGATTGATAATGCACTCTTAGGACCAATTCCAGAAACAGTAATAAGTCTTAAGAATAAATCATGCTCATCCCATGATAAAAAGCCATATAATTCGATTGCATCCTCTTTCACATGCTGATATGTATAAATTGTATATAAAGTATCTAATTTATAATTATATGGATTTGGCACAATAATAATATAGCCAATACCATTATTCTCAACAATTATGAACTTTGGAGTTATTTTTGTCACAGTTCCAATAATATATCCGTACATTTCAAATCACCATAGTATATATTACCATAATGTAGGAAAAATTAAAAGAAAATCATGTTGAAAAAAACATGTAAAAGCTTTCTTTTAATAAGTGTTTTCCTTTACTAAAATAGAAAAAAATTATATAATATATATAATTAGTGCGAAAGGGAGGACTTATAATGAGTGATTTTGATATTGATCTAGACAAATTCAATCTAAAACTTCAATCAATAATTAATTCATATGATGGACTAGACTCAAAGTCACCAGTTTCTCCTTCTATGGTTGATAAAATAAGAGACATTGTTGATCTTAATTATCATCACATTTGTGATAACCTTCTAAGATTAAACAAAGTCATTGATACAAATACTAATTCTTTCCAAAATGATCTTGTATTACATAATAAAAAAGTTAACGAGCTTAATAAGGATTATCAAAAAAGAATAAGCCTTGCGACACAAGATATTCAAGCACAAATTGATTCAAAAAAATATTCAATTAAGGAATCATATGAAGCAAACAAAAATAAAAATGATGACCTTGGATTAGATACTGATACATTCATCAATTCTTCTAACCTAAATATTGATATGCTAAGAAATGATGCTAAAAATGATATTGCAAAATATACATACCAATATACCGAAGCTAAATATACATATGATGAGGATGCTGAAAATTATAACGAAGAAACATTTAAAAAGCTTGATGAATCTGAAAAGAATCATAAAAAAAACGAACACATCTTCCATTCTCAAATTGATGAAATAATAAAGAATTATGAATATAGCCTAGAAAAGGTTGAATCTCAACTTGAAGAATTAAGGCTTAATCATATTGATGATATTAAAAAAATCAATGAAGAAAAAAGAAATCTAAGTATTGAATTAAATAATAAAATTAAAGAATTAAATATTACTCATTCTAGTATGGCTAATACTTCTAAGCAACATTATCAAGAAACTCAAAATAAGCTATTAGAAGAACGTAACACAAAAAAGAATGAATACTTAAAGCTAGCTCAGGATTCAAATAAGGAATTCATTACCTCTACTGAACAAAATCTAAAAAGACATAATGAAGCTAAAGAATTATATGTAGAAAAAGCAAATGAAATCCTAGAAAACAATTATTATGATTTATACTTAAATCATTTAGAGGAAGAAAAAGAGCTTTATGAATTAAACAAAAGTCATAACATTAATAAAAATTGCTTAATGAAAAAAGTTAAAAGAAAATCATATTCTTATTATAAGAATATGATGAATGAAACTAAAAAGCAAATTAAAACTTTAGAAAATGAATTCAATAAAAAGGTAAATGAATATCAGTCAAATAAAATCTTAATTGATTCATCAAGACAAACTGCCATAAAAAAGTATAACGAAAACGAATTAAAGGACAACAAATACTATCAGGAAAAGAATAATCAGGCGGATGCTTTATCAAATTATGAAATATCTCTTGATAGCTATGAAATCAATAAAAAGATTAATCATATCAGACACTCATCTGATATGAAATTATATGAATTAGAAGCTAAAGCGGATGCATTAGAAGCTAAATATCTAAAAAACAACGAAAAGCTTTTAACAGAAAAAAGAAAGTGTATTTTGGAAATAGAATCTTCTCATAAGCTTAAAGAATTAGTTTCAGAAATGATTCAAAAAAAGCATAACAAAGAAATTATGTATCTACGTGTTACTGGAGCATTATATATTGAAAGATGTAAAAAACTTTTAGAATATAATGAAAGACAGCTTGAGATATATACAAAAATTTCTAATTCATTATTTGATTATTCACAAAAGAAAATTGAATTACAAAATGATGCAAGACGTGCAATTAATGAATGTAAGCATAATATAAATAACATTATGCTAGATTTACATATTATGAACGTTAATAACGATATTTCTATTTTAGGAAATCGTGAGCAATATGAATCTAGAAAATTATTTATGGAATTTACATATAAGAAAGAAAAGACAATTAATGAAACATTAAGAAAAAGATTTGAATATGAAATAAGAGATATTAATCATCATACTTCTTCTCTTTTAATAATCTTTAACGCATTAGAAAACATATTAATAAAAACAACTAATGTTTTACTTAATGATAATATTAAAAATCCTAAGGACTTTGAATTTAATAAAAAATTCTTAGAAAAAATTAAAGTTGAATTATATGAATTCGCAAAAATCAGTATCGATAATTATAAAAAGGTTATTATTGAATTAATTGATCAAACAATTAAATTTGAAGCAGCATTTAAATTTGAGGTTTCATTTAATTCATCAAATGACCATTTTAATGAAGAAAACCTAAGAATCAATAATAACATTAGTGATACTAAAAAGCGTATAGAAATTCTAAAGGATGAAATTAATAAAGAAAACAAAACAATCCAAAACCTATTATATGGCGTTAAAAACGATAAATCTGCATCAAAGCAAGATCTTTTAAAGCAAATTCAAACATTGAAAAAGGATATTTCAAATAAGAATAAGCTATTAAATGGATATAATAATTCTATTAAGAGATTAAATAATGAATTAAAGGATTTAGTTATAAGACATAACCGTGAAATAAAAGATATTTCTACTATGCAAAAAACTAATACTGTTTCATTATATAAGCTTAATACAATGGTTCAGGATTTAACAGAAAAGTTAGCTCAAGGATTAGATGAAAAATATCAATATATTAATAAAATTGAAGTGCCATTTGATTCATATAAGGATGCTTTAAAGGAAAAATATATAGCACTAAGAGATTATATGAATGTAATATATTATGATGTATATTCTATAATTAAAACATTTAAAACAGAAAGTATTAAATATCATAAGGCTGGCGAAACTACTCTTAATAATTCATTCTCTTCTTCTATTAAAGAGCTTGCAAAAGAAAACTCAAAGAATCTAAGAAACCAAAACCAAAGATTCGTACAAGAATATAGTTCTAAAAATAGAGACTTAAATATTGCAAGAAAAAAAGAAAGCAATACAGAGCATCTATATAGAACATATGATAGAAGACTTGATAATTCATACGCAGTTGATAACAAAGAAAAGAAATTATTATTAACTAATAGTGAAACACAATTATATAGAGAGTTGAATGCAATAAACCAAAATATGTATGATATTAAAATGGATTATTTATCATTTAACAATAGAATTGAGACAGAATATAAGAATAGTAGATTTATTTATTTTAAGGAAGCTCAAAATAAAAAACAAATTTGTGATAATAATTTAGTAGAATACCTAATGCAACGTGATATAGATATTAAAAGAATACCTAATGCCCTAAAGCATAAGAATTTAGCTGCAGTATTAGATTTAAAAGATAGAAATAAGGATATAGATAATTCTATATCAGAAATGCATATAAGCTATTCTCAAAAGAAAAAGAAATCTAAAAATCAAATTGATATTATCCTACAAAATTATAATAAAAACATTGCTGAAATTGATAAGGAGCAAAGTAAATATATTAAGAAAGCATCTAACTTAAGGAAGGCTTAATTATGAATAAATATATTAAAAAGATTTCTTTTACAATTTTAAGCATTATAATTCTTTTATTATTATCATGTAGTAAAGATGATTCTATCACTGAAATAAATACTTATTTTTCATTTTTCAGCTTGCAGGGTACAACTGATAAAACATATGAAATTAAAGGTTCTTCTTTAAGATATATTGAACCATCAACTATCTTTAAGATAATGGGTGATAACTATAATCTATCTTATGAAATAGAAAAAGAAAATGATTATATTAAGCTATCATATAAAGATAATAATATTAATAATTATATGATATTCAATTCAAAAACAAATATTGTAACTTTATCAAGCTACAATTTCTATTCATATGATTTAATAGATAGAATCTCATATATTTCAAAGTTTAGTATTACTAAACCTACCTCTTCTTTTGAGGAAGTAAGTATTAATTTAAGTGATTACGATATCAAAATAATTAATGAAGATGGATTGATATTATTACCAATATCAATTGCATCTTTATTAATATCTTCTCCATGTAATATAAATTTTTATTTTAATCCATTATATAATGATAAAACTGTATTTGGATTTGAAGGATATCCATTACCTTTAGTATATAGTGCGATAAATGAAAACTTTAAAGGTTCAATTTCTACATTAGAGGAAAGAAAAAATAACTTAAGCTATATTGAATTATTTATAGATCAATTCTATGGATTAAAAGAATATAAAAATATGTCTTCATTAGATAATGTAATATCATCATTTGAAACTTATAAAAATGATATATTATCTACTTCTTCTGATACTTATCAATTTGCTGAAATTAATTATTTTAATAATTTAAATGACCTACATACATCATTAATTACTTATTCTCCATTAAGTAATTATTATGATCATGATATTATACATAGTGATTCATATAATAATTTAGTAGAAAAATTAAATAATGATATTTCTATAAGAAATAGTCTAACAAAAAAATATGGTAAAATAACTATTAATGATGTAAATGCGTATATTTATGATGATAGCATGTTAGTATGTTTTAATAATTTTGATACAAATAAATATAACATTATAGATAATCTATTTAATTTAAATGAAGGAAATCTGTATAATATTAAAAATATAATTTTTGATTTAACTTGTAATACTGGTGGAGAAGTATTTACAGCATATCAAATATTATCTTTATTAACTGATGATTCTCTATCATTCACTTATCAATATAACAATAGCAATCTATATTATAAATATGATGCAATTTTTGATAATGATAAGGATTTAGACTTTCATGATAATGAAGCACATAATGAATATAATTATTATCTTTTAACAAGTAATTCTACTTTTTCTGCTGCAAATTTATTTTCAGCAGAATTTAAAGCTCATAATATTGGTAAATCTATAGGTGTAAAATCAGGTGGTGGAACTTGTGTTATAGGGTATCAAGTATTACCTGATGGAACAACATTTACAACATCATCATTAAAACAAATTGTAATTAAAGATGATAATGGTATTTATAACCAAATAGAAAATGGTATAGATGTTGATTATCTTTATACAAATTACACTGACCTATATGATTTAATCACATTAGATAACTATATTAATAATTTATAAAATAAGACCTTTGATTATTGTCAAAGGTCTTTTATTAGCTAAAAAAAACGGAAGAATTAATCTTCCGTTATTATTATTTTCTTTGTAACCATGCAGGTAATTTAGATTTCTTTGAATCATCTGATGAAGATTTTTCTTCATTATTAGATTTAGATTGACTTAATTTAAGTTTTTCTTCTTTCTTAAGTCTCTTTTCTTCTTCCTTACGCTGTTTTGCCTCTTCCTTTGCTCTTCTTCTTTCTTCCTTCTTAGAAAGGCCTGAATCGAACAATTCTGATACTCTATCTTGAGATGCAACAGCAACCTCAGGTTCAGATTCATCTAATTTAATTGGATCAACATCATTCATTCCATCATAAGTAATATTCTTATCACTCATGTTTCTATAAATTTGTTCTGCTAAATCATCATAACCATTGTTACGAGCTTTAAGTTCATAACCTGTTGCAATAACTGTGATTACAACTTCATCACCTAAATCATTATTGATAGCTGAACCATAAATGATATTTAATTCTTTTCCAGAATTATTTCTGATTTCTTGAATAGCAGCATCTACTTCTCTTAATGTAAAATCTTGTGATGCAGTAATATTAACAACAGCTGATGTAGCACCATCAATTGTAACCTCTAGTAATGCACTATGAATAGCATTTCTAGCTGCTTCAACAGCTCTATTCTCACCATGACCTACACCAATACCTAATAAGGCTGTACCAGCATCAGTCATAACTGACTTAACATCGGCAAAGTCTACATTAATTAATCCAGGTACAGTAATAATATCTGCAACACCTTGAACAGCTTGTCTTAATACATTATCAGCTTCACGGAAAGCTTTTAATACAGAAGTATGAACATCAACTAATGAAAGTAAGCGTTGGTTTGGAATAACAATTAATGTATCAACATATTCTCTTAAATCCTCTAAACCTACAATCGCATTTTCCATACGTGTTGGTCCTTCGAAATTAAATGGTTTTGTACATACACCAACAGTTAAGCATTCGTGCTCTCTTGCAATTCTTGCAATAACAGGAGCGGCACCTGTACCAGTTCCACCACCCATACCACAAGTAATGAATACCATTTGTGCATCACCAATCATATCATGAATATCATCAACTGATTCTTCTGCAGCTTCACGTCCAACATCTGGATTAGCACCTGCACCTTGTCCATGAGTCTTAGTTTTTCCTATTAATAATTTATGAGGAGCCTTAGAAACTCTTAAGTCAGTAGCATCTGTATTTACAGCGTAAAATTCAACACCTCTAACCTCATTATCAATCATGTGGTCAATTGCGTTTTTACCTGCTCCACCTACACCAATAACTTTAATTTTTGTTTTTGCAGCTTCTAATTCATCTAATTCATCAAAAATCATAATAACATCACACTTCTTCCAACCAAACTTACGCTAATATCGTATATTAATTTTAACTTATAAAAACCTTTTTTGCAATCAAATTAAATGATATTTTTATAATATTTTTTTTGAGTCTTATAAACTTTATGAATAATTTATAATTATTCAAGAACAAAAAAAATAATGCCTAGGTTTAGGCATTATTCTTCATCATTTTGGAAATTTTCAATTTCTTCAGAAGTTGCATCTCTTACTTCAACCTTCGCTAAAGTAATCGCTCTATTTTTGACTTCATAAATGTTAATAGTTAACATCTTATTATAATCAATATATTTTCCTTCAACTTCTTCGTCCTCTTTTGAAAAAGAAGCTAAATATTGCATTTTAAAACCAGCTACAGGTAAGCTTTCGCACTTTTCAAATAACCAACCAGCAATTTTAGAAGGAATATTTTCTGGTGCGGCACCTATATCAAGCTTTTCAAATAAATCATCAACGAACATATCAGCATCAACAATGTATGTTCCATCAGATTGCTTTTCGAATCTTAATTCGCCAAGAGATGGATTATCATGCTCATCATAAATCTCTCCAACAATTTCTTCTAACGCATCTTCCATTGTTACAATACCTTGAACCTCACCGATCTCAGATATAACAACAGCTAAATGTGTTTTAGACTTTTGTAGATCCTTAATTAAATCATCAACATGCATTGCACCTGATACATATTTAACAGGTCTTAACAATTTTTTCCAACTGCAATTTTTATTTTTTACTAATGCAGGGAAGAAATCTCTTTCGTATAAAATACCAACAATGTGGTCTTTATCATTTTTATAAACAGGAATTCTTGAATAAGGATTATCAAGCATAAATGCTTTTACCTCATCAAGAGTAGCTGTAAATGGAATTGAAGCCATTTTAATTCTAGGAACCATAATGTCATCAACTGTAGTTTCATTCAAATCTAATAAATTATGGATTTGTTCAGCTTCTTCGTCTTCAATTGCACCTTGTTCTTGGAACTCATCGACAATAACATCAAGCTCTTCACGATCCTGAGGTTCATCATCCTTCTTAGATGCGAAAACTTTTTGAATCCCATAAAATAACATTACAAAAGGATATAGTATATACATAATCATATAAACAATTATAGATACCTTAACTGCTACACCTTCAGGATTTCTTTTAGCTAACATTTTAGGTACAATTTCACCAAAAATCAATAATACAACTGTAATTACACCAGTAGTTATTAATGAAATCATATTCTCATCTAAATTAACAATTAATTGCGTAAAGAAAATAACTGCAAAAGTAGATAATGCAATATTAACTAAATTATTTCCAATTAGTAATGTTACTAAAGTCTTATCAAATTTTTCATATAAATACATTGCTTTCTTAGATCCGCTAACCTTATTATCAATCATCAGCTTTAATTTAGATTCAGAGCATGATGAAAACGCAGTTTCACTCATAGAGAAAAATGCACTAAATAAGATTAACACAATCATTACGATAAACAATGGTGTATTAAAATACACAGTCGTAAAAACAACCGAATGTACGTCCAATTCTATTTACCTTCCAATTTAAATAATATTATTAATTCAACTAGCTATTAAGCTCTAGAAGAATACTTTCCATCCTTTGTAGAAACGATTAACTTATCACCCTTGTTAACGAACATAGGTACCTTTAAAGTATATCCTGTTTCAACTGTTGCATCCTTTTGTGCTGAAGTCTTAGTATCACCCTTAACAGCTGGATCACATTCTACAACTTCTAATGTAACCTTATCTGGTAATGAAACACCTAATAATTCTGTTTCATAGAATGTTAAATCTACATCCATACCTTCTAACATGAAATTCTTTTCCCATTCAAGTCTTTCAGCAGGAATTTCCATTTGTTCATAAGTATCCTTATCCATGAATACATATGAATCTGGTTGAGAATAAATATATTGCATTGGTCTCTTTTCGATGAAGCACTTCTTGAATGCTGAATCAGAACCCTTTAATGCAGTTTCAGTAACTGTACCAGTTCTTAAATCCTTCATTTTAACTCTTACATATGCAACCTTGTTCTGTAAAACGTGCATGAATTCAAGGATTTGCATTAACTTACCATCGTATTCAATTACAACGCCATTCTTTAAATCATTAACATTAATCATCTTAAATATACCTCTTTCATATTTTAAAAAATTATAACAATGAGATTATAACATAAATATATATAGATTTCAAATATATGACCTATATAGATATATCCTATAAACTATTTATTACCTAGTTTTTCTTCTAGGTACTTTAATGCATCAATATATGATTCTTCCTTCTTACCAGAAAAAGTCATAGTTGCAACACTTCTAATAAAATTAACCTTTCTAAAATCCTCTCTATCATCAACATGAGATAGATGTACTTCAACAATTGGTCCTAAAAACATTTCTAATGCATCATGTATTGCAACAGATGTGTGAGTATATGCTGCAGGATTAATTATTATTGCATCATATGATGTTAAAGCTTCTTGAATTTTAGTAACAATATCACCTTCGTAATTAGACTGATAAAAAGTTAATTGCTGATCTTCTTTTGCTTCCTTTAACATTAAAGAATTAATTTCGTCTAATGTCATAGAACCATAATGTTCCTTTGGTCTTTTTCCAAGCATATTTAGATTAGGACCATTAATAACTAAAATTTTCATTACTTTAATGCCTCCATAATTTTATCTATTGCTTCATCTACATTAACATTTGATACCTTAATATCTGTAAAATAATCATATAAAGCTTTTCTTTCTTCATATAAATCATATATAGTATTAGTTTTTAGTAAAGGTCTTACAATATTACTTTTGCTTAATCTCTTTTCTAATTCATCAAGTGGAACCTCTAAGAACACACATTTACCATCCATTATGCTCTTATTGGCTTTATTTTTTATAACTCCACCACCTGTTGCAATAATAACATTATCTAATTCTCTAAATTCAACTAATGTTTTTACCTCAAGTGCACGGAAATAATCTTCACCATAATTTGTAAAAATTTCTTCTACAAACATTCCCATTTTCTTTTCAATATAGCTATCCATATCTATAAATGAATAACCTAATCTAGAGGCAAGCTTTTTACCAAGTGTTGACTTACCACACCCAGGCATCCCAATTAAATATAATTTCATTTTTAAATCCACCTATCAATATCTTTTCTTATCTCATCTATAGTCCTATTAATATCATTTATATCTACATCATAAAAATGAGTAGTCATTTGATTTCTAAACCAAGTTTCTTGGCGTTTAGCTAAGTGTCTTGTGTTCTTTTTAATATTTTCTTTTACAGTATTTAAATCCTCTTGTCCTAAGAAATATGGAATAAATTCTTTATATCCTATCGCATGTGGCATTATATTTCTATCATATAAATCCTTAACTTCCTTTTCTAGACCCATATCAAACATTATATCTACTCTTTTATTAATTCTTTCATATAATAAATCTCTTTCCATAGAAAGATAAACAATAAAATAATCATATAATGCTTCATTTTTCTTATTGAAAGATTGTATAGATTTACTTGTTTCTTCTAATACCTCTAAAGCTCTTAATACTCTTTTTCTGTTATTAGGATGTATTTTTTCTTTATCTAGATTTGGATCACGCTCTAACAATAAATTATATAATTCATTATTGTTGTAATCCTTATATTTATCCTCAAAAGAAAAATCTCTTTCCTTTGCTTCAAATTCATAATTAAATAATACAGCCTGAGTATAAAGACCCGTACCACCACATATTAATTTGATTTCATCAGATGAATCTATAATTCTTCTTGCATCCTTTTGAAAATCCGCAACTGAATATATATCATTTGGATTCAATATATCAATTAAATAGTGCTTAACTCCATCCATTTCTTCCACTGTAGGCTTTGCAGAACCAATATTTAATTCCTTATATACTGAAACTGAATCTGCGTTAATGATTTCTAAGCCATACTTTTTTGCAATTTCAATTGATATTTTTGTTTTACCTACCGCAGTAGGACCAACAACAACTAATACCTTTTTCATTATGATTGAATCCTTTCAAACATCTTTTCTAAATCATCCTCTTTTAATCTAATGATTGTAGGTCTTCCATGTGGACAAGTATATGGATTCTTACATTCATTTAATCTTTTAATTAGTGAATTTACTTCATCAATATTGATATGATGATTTGCTTTAATAGAGGCTTTACATGCAATTTGCTTACAAATTGTATCTCTATATTTCATTACATCAATAGAATGATTAGATACTAATAATTCTAAAATGTCATATATTACAGAATCAATATTATCCATTTTTAACCATAATGGAATACTTCTTATAATAAAATCAGTTTCTGATGCTTGGTCTAGTGAAAAACCAATCTTCTCAAATTCATTTAAATTATCAAGAATATATAATGCTTCATTTTTAGTAAATGAAACATAGCTTGGTACAATTAAATCAATTTTAATATTTGAATTTTTACTTAATAAATCATAATAATATTCATAATTTATTCTTTCAGCAGCTGCATGCTGATCTACTAAATACATAGAATCCTTACCTTGGAATATTAAATATGTACCAAATATCTCACCAATATACTGCATAACAGGTAATTTTTTATCCATTTCTATTGATTGTGCATCAGGTGTTATATCAATTTCTTCTACCTTTTTATCTTTTTTTTCTATAATAGGGTCTTCTTTTTTAACATTTTTATATGAATCAAAAGGATTAACTCTATTTGATAAATTATCATTAGATATATAAGGTTTATCTAAATTAATATTAGAATCATATGTATTTATAGTTTTATTTACTAAAATATTATCATTTAATTCATTATCTTCTTTTTTATATAAATTAACATTATAATCAGTAAAAATATTTTGTTTTTCGTAAGACTTTTTTTCTTCAATATTTCTATTATAAATAAGTGTCTCACTACTAATTAGGCTATATAATTCTTCTTTTAATCTCTTAGCCATTAAATCTTCATCCGATATTTTAATAATTGCCTTTGATGGATGAATATTACAATCTATTAGCAAAGGATCAACCTCAAAATAACAAACACCAACTGGATATTTATTAATAGGTAAGAAATGTAGATATGCTTCAGAAATCATATTAGTTAAATTATAATTTTTTACATATCTTCCATTAAATATTAATGTTATTTCATTCTTTGTTGAACGATAACAAACAGGCTTAATAAATAATAGCTTACACTTATATCCATTTGCGGTATAATCCTTAGTTATTATATTTTTAGCTGCTTCAATACCGTAAATTTTTAATATTAAAGACTCAAGCTTACCATCACCTATAGTTTGTATTATTACCTTATCATCGTTATATAATGTTATTCTTATATTAGGATTTGATAAAGCAATCTTATTTACAAAGAATATAATTGAAGATAATTCTTTATTAGGAGCTTTTAAGTGCTTTAATCTTGCAGGAGTATTATAAAATAATTCTTCAACTATTATAGTCGTACCTTTATTTGCATTTATAATATGTCCTTCTTGTCTTACTCCATTTTTATATCTAACAATAAAACCACCTATACCATCAGTTGAGGATGTTATTGACATATTTGAAACTGACGCAATAGACGCGATAGCTTCTCCTCTAAATCCTAATGTTTTTATTCTAAATAGGTCATATTCATTTTTAATTTTTGATGTTGCATGTGGTAAGAATGCTTTTTCTACATCTTCACTATCCATTCCATCTCCATCATCAATTACCTTAATTGAATCAAGTCCTGAATTCTTTAAATAAATAGTAATGTTTTTAGAATTAGCATCTATGGAATTTTCAATTAATTCTTTTATGATTGATTGTGGTCCTTCAACAACCTCTCCTGCAGCAATCATATTTGCTAGATGAGGAGACATTACATTTATTTTACCCATAAATTAAATCTCCTTTAGTTCATAAATAATTTTTAAAGCATCCATTGGAGAAATCTTATTTGGATCAATCTCATCTAATCTTTTCTTAATTAAATCAGCCTTAGATTCCATAATTACCTCAGGTTCTTCCTCATAGGCTGTAAAATTAAATAAATCAAGCTTTACACCATTATGTGAAGCCTTATCCTTTTCTAAGGCATCTAAAATATCACGGCTTCTTTTTAATAAAGACTTTGGTAAGCCAGCAAGTGATGCAACATTAATACCATATGATTTATCTGTAGGTCCATCAATAACCTTATGTAAGAATCTAACCTTACCATTTTCCTCTTCAGCCTCAACATGGACATTCTTTAATCTCTTAAGCTTACCCTCTAGCTGAGTTAATTCATGATAATGTGTTGAAAATAAGCACACACATCCAATTTTTTCATGAATATATTCAAGAATAGATTGAGCTAGTGCCATACCATCAAAAGTTGCAGTACCTCTACCTATTTCATCAAATAGTAATAAGCTATTTTGTGTTGCATTAGAAATTGCATAATTTGCTTCAACCATTTCAACCATAAATGTAGATTGACCTGATACTAGGTCATCTGATGCACCAATACGAGTGAAAATAGAATCAAAAATCATTAAATCTGCAGTTTTTGCAGGAACGAATGATCCCATTTGTGCTAATATTACTATTGTTGCAATCATCTTCATATAAGTTGATTTACCACTCATATTAGGACCTGTTATTAGAATCATATTATATTTGTTAATATAACAATCATTTACAATATATGCTCCCTTTTGAATAGTTTCTAATACTGGATGTCTAGAATCAACTAAAGATACTTCTTTTCTATCATTAAATGTAGGTCTTACATAATTATTCTTAATAGCAAGATCTGATAAAGAAATAAAGCAATCTAATGTTGATATAATATCTGCAAGATTTTGTAATGAAGATATATATCTTTTAGCTTCATCTCTTAATGAAACAAATATTTGATATTCTAAAGATTCAATTCTTTCTTTAGCATTTAATACAGTATCCTCATATTTTTTTAATACAGGAGTAATAAAACGTTCTGCGTTAGCTAAAGTTTGTCTTCTTTGGTATCCTCTTTCAGGATCTAATTTATCAAGCTGTCCCTTAGTAACCTCAATATAATATCCAGTTACTCTATTGTATCCAACCTTTAAGGTAGTAATACCTGTTACCTCACGTTCTTCCTTTTCATAATTCATAATAAATTCTTTTGAATTTCTAGAAATAGAACGTATTTCATCTAAATCCTTATTGAAGCCATCTTGAATAAGTCCACCTTCAGTAATTAGGAATGGAGGATCATTTACTAATGAACGTTGTAATAAGTCATTTAAGTCACTATGTGGGTCAATTTCATTATTTAATTCATCAATTATTGGATTATTCATCTTAGATAATGATTCTTTAACAAAAGGAATATTTTCTAAGCTTCTTCTTAACCAAACTAAATCCTTTGCGTTAGCGGAACCAGAAGAAATTCTTCCAATAATTCTTTCTAGGTCATAAACATTCTTAAAAACAGATTTAATATCCTCTTTAATAATTAAATTATCATTAAATGCACTAACCGCATCTAATCTCTTATTTATTAAAGACTTAGAAATAAGTGGCTTATTCATCCACTTATTCATCATTCTAGAACCCATTGCAGTATTACACTTATCTAGTAATGATAATAATGATCCATTTTTAGTATTTAATCTTAATGTTTCATTTAATTCTAGGTTACGCTTTGTAAAAGCATCTAAATGAAGATATTCATTGTCCTTTAATAAAACAAATGGTTTAAAGAATGAAGGTGCTGTCTTTTGAGTTTTAATGAAATACTCAATAAGCATTCCAACACCACTTCTTAGGCTACCATCAATTAAAGAAACAATATTTTCTAATTGTACTGGAATAATTTCATTATCCTCAATAGAAATTAATATTTCATTCTTATTTAAAAAATCTATTATTTTAGAATTTGTAAAATCACTTTTTAATAATACTTCTTTTATTTTTAATGAAATGATGTCATTAAGTAATACATCTATTGCATGATATGTTGCAACATATCCTTCACCTGTAGACATATCTGAATATGATAATACATATTCTTTATTATAAAAAGTTATAGCACCAATATAATTATTTTCTTTATCATTTAAGCCTTGGTTCATTGTACCAGGAGTTACAATTTTAACAACTCCTCTCTTTACGATTCCAACTGCCTTTTTAGGGTCTTCTAATTGTTCAACAATTGCGACCTTATAACCTCTTCTAACAAGCTTTTCAATATATTGATCAGATGCATGATGAGGAATGCCACACATTGGTACTCTTTCCTCTTGTCCTGCATCCTTTCCTGTTAATGCAAGTTCAAGTTCTCTTGATGCGATTTTTGCATCATCAAAAAACATTTCATAAAAATCGCCTAATCTATAGAAAACAATATAATCTTCATAATCTTTTTTTAAATCTATATAAGCTTGCATCATTGGACTATATGTGCCACAAACTTTAGCCTTAGCCATCAAAATCACCTACTACTAAACTACTTTTTAAAACATTCCTCTTAAGAAGAAATAATATACTGCAAAGCCAATACCACCAATTAATAATAAAATTAATATAATTGAGAATACTACCTTAGCTCTTCCGTTGCTATCAATTCCCATTAATGCCTCAGAGCCATATTTATCATTATCAATTGCCTGAGTAGAAGCAAAATCCTCATCAACCTTTAAGCCATGGTCTCTTACAACATTATCATTATCTTTTGTATCAACTTTTTGGTTATTAGTATCTTTTACAATTTCATCAAGCTTCTTATCAGAAATTAATTGCTCTGCTTTTTTTCTTTCTTGCTCTTCTTTTAGTGCTTGAGCCTTTTTAGCTATTTCTTCTTGTTCTTGCTTTTCTTTCTTTAATTCTTCACTTATTGAATCTATTGTATTTTCTTCACCATGAATAGTTGTTGCGTCAAGTCCTTCATTGACTTCATCACCTTCTACTGGTAAAGGTGAAGGTTCTTTTTCATAAGGAGCCTTCTTTGCTTCTTCCTTTTCAACTTCTGGCTTTGCAAATGAAGAAGGTGATTCAACAACCTCTTCTTCCTTAGCTTCCTCTTTTATTTCTTCAACCTCTTCTTCAATTTTTGGTTCTGGCTTATTATAAGTACCATCCTGAATTTGATTCCACTTTTCAGTATCATCATACATTCCATCATACTTAATTAATCTTTTCCCTCTACCATTTCCAAAAATATTAATTTTAGTTAAGTCAACCTCAAATCCTAGTGGAGCATATAAATCATCTGCTTCAATTCTTCTAACTGTAGTCTTAGAAATAGTACATTGCTCTAGATACCAGAAAAGATAAGTTACAAGCATCTCTTTTGTCATTTGTGGTTCCATATCTATTCCAGTTCTCTTAGAATAAGTAGTTAACTGCTGTAATGTCATCTTTTCTAATTCTTCTTTAATTTCATCAGAATAAGTTTTATTCTTCTGCATATAATCATAAATATATGCTAATAATTGTTCTTTAGATAAACGTATTGGTAAGGTAATACCATACTTAGAAGCTAAATCAACTATTTCTTGGTTAGATGCAGATAATGGTAAGAATTCTCTTAATTCATCAGTATTAATACCATCAAATGTATTATCCTGCTCTAAGCATGCACCAGAAATAAAATTAAAATATTGCTCGAAAGGTTCAGTTTTAGCTTTTCTTAATGTTTTAACATAATTGATTTCTCCGTCCTTTAAATCTAGGGCAACGAAATTTAATAAAACTAAACGGAATAAATTTTCTCTATATAATTGGAATGATTCTTCGTCATTACAGATTGCAATGAAAAGATTATATAATTGCTGTTCTGTAAAATGAGGATAATATTTTAATCTAGTAAAATAATCCTTTGATAATGTATTTGAATTAATCCATTTAATTCTATCATTTAAAACAGAACGTAATGCCATTACATTTATTAATCTTGGAAGTTGAATTCCTCTATTGATAAAAAATGAATAGGCTTGTTCTCCTGATAATGAAGCAAACTTATTAATTAAAGTTTGTAATTTATTTGCCTTTCCGAATAATATAACTGTACCTTTTTCTAAATTGATATCCATCTTATTTCCTCCAATGCAAAAAATAAACCTATATTATATAATAATATAAATATATAAAAATTACAAGTTTACAAATGAAAATTGAAATTAAATTTATTCTTAAAATTGTTTTTTAAAATGTATTTTGATATAATTAATCTAAGGATGTGATTATATGAAAATACTAGCACTTATATTCGATGGTTTTGAAGAGGAAGAGGCAACTGCTCCATTTGCTTTATTAAGAAGAGCTAAAGCTGATTTAACTATTGCTTCAAATAATACTACTGTTATTGGAAACCATAACATTGCATATACAAATATTACTTCACTTAATGAAGTTAACTTTGGTGAATATGGATGCTTAATTATTCCTGGTGGACCACATTATAAGTTTTTAAGAGAATCTCAACTTGTACATAACATAATTACACATTTCATTACTAATAATAAGATTGTATGTGCAATTTGTGCAGCACCTACAATTATTGGTGATTTAGGATTCTTAAGAGGAAAGAATTATACATGCTTTACATCAATGAATAAAGATTTTGGTGGAACATATATGGATAGTGGTGTAGTTGTTGATGGTAATCTAATAACTGCTAAAAGTGTTGCATATTCATTAGATTTTGCATATGCAATTATCGAAAAAGTTATGGGTCGTGATGTATTAGAATCAGTTTGGGAAAAAATTTATTATGAAAAATAAATGGGTAATTAAATTAATTAGCCATTATCAAACTGATGTTTCATCTTCTACTTCTCCTAAATGTAGGTTTTATCCTTCATGTAGTCATTATGCAAAAGAATGCTATATGAAATTTAACTTTTTTAAAGCATCTTTTTATACATTAAGAAGAATTCTTAGATGTAATCCATTATTTAAAGGTGGATATGATCCTGTACCTTTAACAAAAAAGGAAAAGATGAATCAAATAAATAAAGAAAATCTTTTCGATATAGAAGAAAAATAAAATGCCATGGCTTTTATGCTATGGCATTTTCTTCTTTTTCTTTTCTATTTAATTTTAGTATTAATATTATTGCTATAATTGCTGGTATTATTTGGGCAATTGTTTGTGAAATCCAAATACCATTAGTTCCCATAAATATTGGAAAAACAAACACTATTATTAATACAATAATAGGTTCTAAATAAACAATTAAATAAGCATATATATTCTTCTTTTGAGAATAAAAATAATTCATAGATATTTTCATTACTGCAAGACTTACAAATGGTGATGTAAAGAATATTGCAGACTGCATAAACAATTCTCTTGCTTCATCTGATAAGCCAAAAATATACGAGAATTGCTTACTAAATATCATTACTATAATCATCATAATTAAGCCAATTATAGCTGATATTATTAAAGAATATCTTAATGTTTTAATTAAATTCTTCTTATCCCCTCTGCCATAATATTCACTCATTAATGGTTGTGCTCCATCTCCTACACCTTGTATTAATCTTGTTACCATAAATGTTACATATGATATTCCAGTATATGCTGCAACTGCAACATCACCCTTATAAATAGAACAGCTCTTATTCATTAAAATTAAGATAAATGATGGGGCAAACATAATACCAAATGGTGAAAGACCAACAACTAATATTGAAGTTATTATTCTTTTATCAAATGAAATAGTTGGTCTATATTTCTTTCTAACTAATACAAAAACACATCCTAAGGTTGTAATAACTTGTGCAATATTTGTTGCTATAGCTGCACCCTTTAATCCTAAATCCAAGAGATATATAAATAGCCAATCTAAGAAAATATTTGATATAAATGATAAAGACATTACAATCATTACATAAACATTTAATTTAAAATTTCTTAAAATAGGAACTAAGCCTTGACTTAATACTTGAGGAACTGTTGCAATTAAAATCATATTTAAATAAGAAACTGCAACATCATGCATTTCTTTATCAGTTGCACCAAAAATATCCATTAAAAAGTCTTCTAAGGGAATAAATATTATCATCATTAAAAAGCAAGCAATAACAAATAAAATATATGTATTAAAAAGAATTTTATTTATTTCTTCTTCATTATTTTTTCCTCTAGCAATAGATATTAATACTGCACCACCCATACCTATCGCAAATCCAATTGATTGAATAAAGGCAGTTATAGGATATGCATAATTTATAGCCCCAAGACCTAAATCTCCAATTTTATTACCAATAAATAGTCCATCAACTATAGAAAATGTACCTAATACTACTGCAGTTATTACTGCTGGTAGTACATTTCTTAAATATATTGAAATATAGCTTTTACCCATAAAAAATCACCTAAAGAGATTATAATACTTTAAAATAAATTGTCTATAGATAAAGCATCTAAAGTTTTAAAAAATGTTTTCAAAAAAAAGAGGCATAAGCCTCTAATTCTTATTCTTCTACTTTAGAAGTTCCCTTTGATGTAGAAATAAGTCCTAAAATAGAACCAACGATTAATAAACCATTGCCAATACCAAATACTAAAGAAACGATATACATACCAATGCTATTAATCTTTCTTGCAACAAATGCACAAATTGCAGAAACAATATATAATACTGCAAAAATAAAGAAAGTAATACCTAATGTGTTAAAAAGAATGATAACATAATCAGCTTCTTCTTCAACTGTAGCAAAATTTCCTGAAACAGTTGTTGTACCATTATTAATTGATTCAATAATTGCTTCCTTTGGTTGGCTTGCTATAAATACAAATACTATAGCACAAATAGCTAATGTAAATGCAGAAACAATTGATAATATTGCACCAATCATTAATAAAATACTGCTTGCCTTTTTCATCTCTATCCCCTCTCCTTTCTAGCTTATTATAGACTTTTTCATAATTTTTTTCAACTAATAAGTCATAAAAGAAAAAGCAACTAATTTTCATTAGTTGACTTTTCCTATTTATTTTGTTCGCTTTTCTTCAAACAAATCTCTTCACGATCATTATATCCGGTATGACGATAAAGGCTTCTTGCCTCATTATAGTCCCCACCCATTTCATATAAATAGGCATCATGGACCATATCTTCATAGCTAATTCCGTTTTCTTTAATATATTTAAATCCAACTAAATCACTTCTGTTGTATCTTAATAATACTCTTTCTAATCCAGTAAAATGCTGATCACGGAAATCCTTATCTTCCTCAGTTAAATCTATTTTATCTACAATTTCAGAATATTGCATTAAATGATTTTGATCTAATTCAATATAACCTAATTCACATTTTAATAATTCATATACAGCTTCATATTTAGCAAGCTCATATGAATAATCATATCTTCCCTTTGACATCATATTAAATGCTTCTTTATCCATCAAATAACATAAATCAATAGATTCTTCTGATTGAGTTTTTACGCCTAAAAACTTTAACATTTCTTCAACTGACATCATAATCACCTGCTTCTCTTTTATTATAACATATTGCTTTTGAATAAACTAGTTTTTAACAAGATTTTTATTCTTCCATTTTCCACCATGCCATCTAAATAAAAATATAATACAACGTATAAATTCATCAGTAGCCATGGAAAACCAAACACCAACTAATCCAAACTTAAATACATATCCAAAAATAAATGAACCTAATGTTGCAACAATCCAGCATGAAACAATTGCACAAATTGTTGGGAATAATACATCACCTGCAGTTTGTAGTGCTCTTACCATTACAATGTTAATTGCTCTACCAAATTCTAAATATATTTCTACAAACATTATTTTAACTGCTAAATCTATTACTTCTTTATCACTAGTTAATAAACCAAATATCTTATGAGATATTAATGCAATCACTACCGCAAATATTTCATTTACAACAAGAGATATTATAGTAGTCTTCCAAACAAGCTTATTAGCAAGCTCTTTATTTCCTGCACCTAAATATCTACCTAATAAAATCTGCATTCCTTGAGATATTGCTGAAACAAATAAATAAGTAAACATTACAATCATTGAAGCGTATGTTTTTGCTGCTGGCGCATAAGATTCAAATCCTATAGTCTTACTGCCAATTAAATTAATTAAGGCAAGTATAACAATTTGTGACATTGAATATGAAAATGATTCTCCTGCAGATGGTATACCAAGCATTATTATTTTCTTTAATTCACTAACCTTTAATGGGAATAAACCTTTAAGCTTTAAATCTAATTTAAGTTTAAATACAACCATTAACAATAATAAAAACGCACCAACTACTCTAGATATAACAGAGCCTAATGCTACTGCAACAATCTTATCATTTGGTAATAAAACATATAAAAACAACGCATTTAAGCCAATATTTACTACATTAAATACAATTGATACAATCATTGATTTAATCATCATATCATTGCTTCTTAAGTATGATGCAAGTGATAGCATCATAGCTTGTAAGAATACAGCTGATCCTGTAATTCTTAAATATAAAACTGCACTAGGTAAAACCTCATCTGAAACCTGTAACGCCTTTAAAAAAGGCCATGCTAAGCTTACTAATATAATAGAAATTATAATTCCAATAAATAAATTAAAATAAAATGATAATTTATAAACCTGTGCTTCTCTTATCTTATCTCCTGCACCCTTATATTGATTTATAAGTACTAATGATGCTGCAGATAATACTGATAGAGAAACAACTAATAAATCTAGGATTGTATTAGCCTGATTAATTGCTGTCGCAAGGTTATCATCTGATACCATTACCTTATCAACATTACCAGCTAAAAGCTGTAATATTAGCTCAATAAATATAGGAATCGTAAGTAAAATTAATAATTTAACATCAATCTTTTTACTACAACTAATATCTTCTTTTTCCATATTAAAACCTCGAAAAAGAGCTACTTATCGTAGCTCTTTATAATTTCTTGTGACATATGATCTTTATCTGGATACATTGAACCTGTAGATATATTTAGCATATCTAGCTGAGATGAAATATAAGGACGATGAACAACAAATATTCTTTCCTTTGAAACTGTTTTTACAGGTTCATATTCTCCAGTTTGATAATTACATAAACCAAATAGAATGAAATTACCACTTTGAGCAATTATTCTTTCGTTAATCATACCGACCTTAACATGTAAGTGGTTTAGTAATAAAAGTGGATCAAAAAATGATTCATCAAAATAAGCAAGCTCATTTTGAACTTCCGCAACAAATCTTTTATAAGCATTTGATTCTTTATAAATTGATTTATCCCCAGTTTTCTTATATTCCATTATTTTTTCGTATAATTCTTGTTTATATTTTGTCTCAAGTACTGCAAGACTTGATAATAATGTTACTGTGTTAGAATCAGAATATTTTACATTCTTCTTCTCACAAGACATAAATATAACTTCCCCTATTCCATAATATTTATTGTGGAATCCCTGTGGCTTATCACAAGCCATGAATAAGGCAACAAGTGGATTAGATGTAGTATCTAATAATCTTGTTGGCATTCTATAATGCTGCATAGTAGTTAGTATTTCAATATATTTCTTATTTGAAAGCTCATTATAGAATTGAGTTTTAAAATCCATATAAATATCACTTTCATTATTAAAGAATTTAGGTTTTCTAAATAATGAAGGTACAAGCTGATATTTATAATAATAATGTCCCCTAAAGAAATGCTCTTGGTTCTTATATTTATTATTAAGCTCACCTATTGCCGTAATATAGTCCTCAACACATCCAACTACATAATTACCATTAGGAAGCTTTGATATAGATGCTAAAAATTCTAATACATCTCCACCAGTAAATAATTCAAATTTTGAATTAATCTCAAGCTTATCAAAATTTAAATATTCAACCTTAGGCATTTCTATTCCATCCTTTAATGCAAAAGCGTATGCATTATGATTGAATCTATCAATTTTATATACAGTATATTCATTTATATTTTTGTCTTTTATAGTTATAAGATCATCAACAATATCAAATGAAACTTCTTTTAATGTTATTTCTACTTGGTAATCTGAGAAAAAATAAAATCCAAAATCCTTATCATAAAAAAATGCTCCAGGTATTTCAAGTGAATTGATTTTTAATTTGTAAATCATATAACCACCACCTAAATAAATTATAACATAATTTAATAATAAGAGTGAATTTTAATTTTAGTACTAAAAACGCTTATAATTACATTACCAGTTTTATAAGTTAAATATATACTAGAATATTTATTTAATCTTTTAATTACCTCTTCATTAGGTAGGTTATATTTATTATTTAATCCAACACTTATTATAGAAACAATAGGTGTTACTTTTTCTAAGAATATTTCAGATGATGATGTAGTACTTCCGTGGTGTCCAACCTTTAATATATCTGAATCTATATATTCTCCATACATATTTACTATATCTAATTCCTCTTCTTCTGTTGCATCCCCAGTAAATAAGAATTTATATCCATTAATTTCAAATTTTAACACAATACTACATGAATTACATTCACTATAGCTATTTATTGGTCCTAAAATATCTATATATAGATTTGATAAATAAAATGAATAAGTGTAATCAACCTCAATAGAATTAGAATATTGGCTTAATAATTCACTTGCCCTAGTATCATATTTAGGATAAAGAATTGTTCTAACCTCTATATTATCAATAATTTCTAAGTAATCTCCTATATGGTCTTGATCAGAATGTGTAATAACTAAATAATCTAATCTATCTATTGCCATATCCTTTAAATAATCATATGCGTTATAGCAATCTATTAGCATATTCCCCTTATTATTAGGACACCTAATAAAACAGCTATCGCCTTGCCCTACATCTAAAAATGTTATTTGATATAAAGGATTAATATAATTAATTGATAAAATACTTATTAAATATATTGAATAATATAATAAAGATATTATTAAATTACTTTTATTTAAAAAAGAATGATATAAGAATATTAATGCCATATAATATATTATTTTCATATAAATATTAAATGACATAATAGGAATTAATAATGACATTGAAGAAAGATTAGTAACATAATTATTAATAAAAATAAAAATATATTTTAATATATAATCTAATATTGGTACTAATGCTAATACATATGATAAAGGTAATATTATATATCCAATTAATAAACTTAATATTGGTGATAGCAATAGTCCTAATATTGATATATTACCACTAATTGATGATGTAAATGGCAATGTTGATAGAAATATTAATATATATAATAAATATTTATTTAATAGACTATTCTTTGTTTTTATAAAATCAGATGAAAATATCAATATAAAGGATACAATATAGCTTAATATAAATCCTGTTTCAAATAATCTATATGGATTAAATAATAAAGATATTAAGGCAGTAATTGATAAGATATCTAATCTTTGATATTTAATTTTACCTCTATTTAATGACGCAATTAATAAAAATAAATAGCTTCTTAGGGCACTTGATGGAGCGCCTATTATAAATACATATATTCCTAATATTACTAAAGGTATTAGCTTTTTATAATATTTAAATATTTTAAATAATATAAAAGAAAGAATACTATATAAAAACATTATATGTAATCCTGATATTGCAAGTATATGAGATATTCCTAAAATACTATAAGAATCCTTAAGAGTACTATCTAATTCATTAGATTGAAATACCATTGTTGCAATATAGCCATATGAATCAGATGATAAAATATTTTTTAAATACGATAAATAATTATATTTTATAGTTTTAAAAGAAAATAAATGACAAACCAAGCTAGATGATGAAACCTTAATATATTTTGAAATACCCTTTGATTCTAAATAATCTAAATATGAATAATCCGTATCATAGGATTTATTAGATAAAATATTTACTCCTTCTACTTTTATGATATCACCAGGCTTATATTCATGATTATATATATAGCATCTAATAATTATTCCATTACTGTATAAATCTAAGTTATTTTCGTTTATTACATCATCTACATATCCCATATATTCTAACTTATCCTGATTAATATATTTAAATATATTTTTTATAGATATAATGCATATAAATGATAATGATAATATTATTATTGGAAATATATATTTAGTTCTTTTTATAATCCATATTAAATATATTAAAAGGAATATAAAAGTAAAATAATATTTGAATCCAATTATTATTAATAATACTGGAATTATTAATAGGTGAGTGTCATTACAAAATGGCTTGTTTTTTAATAGTTTCAATAACCTCATCTGATACTCCAAGTAATGATTTTAATTCATCAAAGCTATCTATTGTATTTACTTCTCTATAAGATATTATTAAAGTTGCCCTTGCTTCACCAATTCCATATATTGTTTTTAATAATTCCTTTGATGCTGTATTAATACATATTAATGATGAAGTATCTTCTTCTAAAGATGTATTATCATCTTCATTATCTAAACTTACATATGATGATTCAAAAACTATTGTTGTATCATTAGTGTATGTTTTTGATAAATTAGTATCAAAGATAGTATATTTTGTTCTATATGAATTATATACTACTTCTATTATTTCTCTATAGGACACTCCATTTCTAAATTCTAATGTAACCTCATTAGTGTATTCACCATTAGATAAATCAGATACTAATGGAACATTGATTTCTCCCTTTAATGTAATATTTATAGTTTTACTATAAGTGCTGTCTATATTTGTATTTACTTCAATATTATTAGATTTTGAACATGATATTATTTGTGGCATTAGCGCAAGTATTACAGTTATAAATATAATTATAGATATTATTAATATTTCTTTTCTTCTTCCCATATAAAAACACCTCTCATATAAATAAGAGGTGATTTTTTTTATATTATTTCCTTTTTTCTAAAACTTTTTCAAAAATTATTTTACCATCAATTGATTTACAACAAATTTTATTGTCTTCCCATATAATATAATTCTTAGTTGAATTCTCTTTTGGTAAGGTAATAGAGCCCGGGTTTAACCATAATGTATTATATAAATCTATATGACAATCTGGGATATGAGTATGACCATATAATACTACATTTGGATGTTCCTTATATAAATCTCTATGATGACCATGGAATATATGAGTACTATATCCATTTATATCCATGTCTAATTCCTCAAAAACCTTGAAATTTAATACCATTTCATCAACTTCAGCATCACAATTACCTCTAACCCAGATAATATCATTAGAAATTGAATTTAAAAGCTTAATTACTTCTTTTGGATTATAATCACTAGGTAAATCATTTCTTGGGCCATGATATAATACATCTCCTAAGCAAATAAGCTTATCATAATTATTTTTCTTATATTCATCTAAAATAAATTGTGTTCCTAAAAGTCCACCATGAATATCTGTTACAATTAAATATTTCATTATTCTTTTATAACCTCTCTTAATCTTATTAGACAATCTAGAGTTTTGTTTAATTCCTCATCATTTAATTTCTTAAACATAGGTTCTGTATAATCTCTTATATCATTATCTAAGTCCTTTATAAAATCTAAGCTTTTTTGAGTTAAAGAAACATATGTTATTCTCGCATCATTATTTGAACGTTTTCTTTCAATAAAGCCTTTATTTTCTAATCTTTTTATTAATGGAGAAATAGAATTAGTCGATTTAGATAATCTTTTACAAACATCAGTAATTTTTGATGAAGGATGCGCATTTAAATCAAATATTATTCTTGACTGAATAGGGGATAAGTCATATGGAATTGAAAGTTCATCTCTAATTGTCATTATATAGCTTGATAAAGATGTAATAACATGTACTGTAGTATTTTCTATATTTTTTCTTTCCATATGAGCCTCCGTAATTTAGATATATTATAACAAAAAAACAATAAAAAAAATAGATGATATGGTAAACCATATCACCTATTTAAATTATAAATTAAGCCTTATATTTAGGATCGTTTGCTAAATCCATATAATGGTTGTATCTCTTTTGAGCATCCTTAATATTTAATTCAAGTAATGCTTCAGCCTTAGCTGGGTTAACCTTAGTTAACTGAACATAACGACCTTCGTTCATTAAGAAGTCATTATACTTAGACCAGTCAGGTTCCTTAGAGTCCATTTGGAATGGATTCTTGCCTTCCTTAGCTAAATCAGGGTTGAAACGGAATGTTGGCCAGTAACCACATTCTGTAGCCTTCTTAGCTTCCATTTGAGACATGAATAGACCCTTCTTAATGTTATGAGCGATACATGGAGCATAGCAGATAACGATTGATGGACCATCATATGCTTCAGCTTCTTGTAATGCCTTAATAACTTGGTTTTGGTTATAACCATGGCATACTGTAGCAACATATACATGACCATAAGACATAGCAATTGAAGCTAAATCCTTCTTGAATGTTGGCTTACCAGATGCAGCGAACTTAGCAATAGCACCTGTACGAGATGACTTAGATGCTTGTCCACCAGTATTAGAGTAAACTTCTGTATCTACAACTAAGATATTAACATCTTCGTTATTAGCGATAACATGGTCTAATCCACCATAACCGATATCGTAAGCCCAACCATCACCACCGATGATCCATTGAGAAATCTTCTGTAAGTAATCCTTTAAGCTTAAGATTTCTTCAGCATATTGAGCATTAATGCCCTTCATAGCTTCAATAATCTTTGGAGCTAATTCCTTAGTCTTAGCAGCGCTACGACGGTTTTCTCTCCATTCCTTACATAAAGCTGCAGCTTCTGCTGGCATTTCTTCTTCATGGTTAGCCATGATAGTTTGTAATCTATCTCTTAAAGTTTCAACAGCCATTCTCATACCGAAGCCGAATTCAGCATTGTCTTCGAATAATGAGTTAGCCCAAGCTGGTCCACGGCCAGTCTTCTTATCAACTGTGTATGGAGAAGATGGATAAGAACCAGAATAAATTGATGTACAACCTGTTGCATTAGCAACTAACATTCTTTCACCAAATAATTGTGATACTGCCTTAACATATGGAGTTTCACCACATCCACCACAAGCTCCTGAGAATTCAAACATAGGTTGCTTGAATTGAACGTTCTTAGCATTAACTGCCTTAGCTGTAGCGATATCGCCCTTATATGTAACCTTATCTAAGAAATATTGAGCAACAACTTCTTCCTTAGCAGCTCTAGACTTAGCCATAGAATGTGCTGTTAAAGCTGGGTTCTGTTCGAATTCACCAGTTTCAGCATTCTTAGTCTTCTTACCAGGACAAACTGTTAAGCAGACACCACAACCTGTACAATCTAATGTAGAGATTGATAAGTGGAACTTATATCCAGGGAATCCTGTTGCATCTAAGAATTGAGCACCTTCTGGAGCATTCTTAACTTCATTTTCATCACATAAGAATGGACGAATACATGCATGTGGACATACGAATGCACACTGGTTACATTGGATACAGTTAGATGAAGTCCATAGAGGTACTGCTGTAGCAACTCCACGCTTTTCCCAAGCTGCTGTACCAGGTTGCATTGAAGCACCAAGGTCAAACTTCTTGAATGCAGATAATGGTAATGAATCACCCTTAATAGAGTTCATTACGTCTGCAATTTCTCTAACGAATGCTGGTCTGTTTTCATCAACAGCAACAACATCATCAGCTAAATTAGCCCATTCAGGCTTAACTTCTACTTGAACTGGCATAGATCCACCAAGGTCGATTGCTAAGTAGTTTTGATCAACGATATCTTGACCCTTCTTTAAATATGTCTTCTTAGCGAATTCCTTCATGTGAGTCTTAGCTTCTTCATAGTTCATGATATTTTCATTTAACTTGAAGAATGCAGATTGGATGATTGTATTAACACCCTTTCCACCGCCGAAACCAGCTTGCTTAGCTCCATCATAAGCATTGATAATATATAACTTAGCATGCTTTTGAGCTAATAATCTCTTATACTTGTTAGGTAATCTTTGTTCAATATGGTCAGCATCAATTACTGTATTAAGTAAGAATGTACCACCCTCACGTAAACCATCAATCATATCGAACTTGTCAAGATATGCATCTGTAGTACAAGCTACGAAGTGAGGTTGGTTAACTAAATAAGTTGAACGAATTGGCTTTTGAGAGAATCTGATATGTAATCTTGTAGATCCACCAGACTTCTTTGAGTCATATGCAGCATATGACTGTGAATAATATGTAGTATAGTCACCGATGATCTTAGAAATATTCTTACAAGCACCAACGATACCATCTCCACCTAAACCAAAGAATAATAATTCTGTAGTTGATGGGTCAGCAACGTCAATTGGAGCTGGAATAGGTAATGATGTATTCTTAATATCATCATTTACACCGATAACGAAATGATCCTTAGGATTCTTCTTCTTTAAGTTTTCGAATACAGCATGAACCATATCTGGGTTAGTATCCTTAGATGATAGACCATAACGACCTGCAACAATCTTAACATCCTTGTCGCCATATTGGTCGAATGCAGCCATAACATCTAATGCTAAAGGTTCATATAAAGAGCCTTGTTCAATAGTTCTATCTAATACTGCAATCTTCTTTACTGTCTTAGGGAATGCTGCTAAGAACTTCTTAACAACGAATGGTCTATATAGGTGAACCTGTACTAAACCAACCTTTTCACCATGTGCAACTAAGTAATCAATTACTTCTTGAGCACATTGGTTAACTGAACCCATAGCAACAATTACTCTAGTTGCATTTGGATCACCATAGTACTGATATGGAGTATACTTACGACCAGTAGCCTTTGATATAGCCTTCATGTACTTTTCTACAATTGGATATACCTTTTCATACTGCTGAGCCTGTAATTCTCTTGTCTGCATGTAAACGTCATCGTTTTGTGCAGTACCAGCTGTTCTTGGATGTGCTGGGTTAATTGCTCTAGCACGGAACTTAGCTACAGCTTCCTTATCTAATAATTTATCAAATACACTATAATCAATTGGTTCAATTGTATTAACTTCATGAGAAGTTCTGAAACCATCGAAGAAGTGTAAGAATGGAATACTTGCTTCAATAGCTGATAAGTGAGCTACACCAGCTAAATCCATAACTTCCTGAACAGAGTTTGAACATAACATTGCAAATCCTGTTTGACGACATGCCATAACATCTTGGTGATCACCGAAGATAGCAAGTGATTGTGCTGCAAGAGCACGTGCTGCAACGTGAATAACACCAGGTAAGCATTCACCAGCAATCTTATACATGTTAGGAATCTTTAATAAAAGACCTTGAGATGCTGTATAAGTTGTAGTTAATGCACCAGCTTGTAATGAACCATGTACAGAACCTGCTGCACCAGCTTCAGACTGCATTTCAACAACCTTAACTGGCATACCAAATAAATTCTTTCTTCCTTGGGCTGCATATTCATCTGTATACTCTGCCATTGGAGATGACGGAGTGATAGGGTAAATACCAGCTACTTCTGTGAAGGCATATGATGACCATGCTGCTGCATTGTTACCATCAATTGCCATTCTTTTAATTTCTTTACTCATATTATTCCTCCTAAATGAGATTTTGATACATGTTTATTATAAAACTTATACAATAAAATATCAATAAAATTAAGGCAAATTTTAGTCACTTTTACGTCGAGTTTTATTCTTTTATAACAAGTTATTTTTGACTAACCAACTAACTCGTTAAAAATTGTTGTAAATATTACAAATAAGACTGTATGCGTTTGATTGTCTAAAAAGAAAATTTGTAATAAAGAAAAAATGGCATCACCATATAGCGATGCCACAATCTCTTATTTAGTTAATTTTTATATTTGTAATTGATACACTCTTAGCGTTTGATTCTGCCTTTGTACATGTTACAACAAGTTTAACAAGTACAGGACCTGTAACTGCAGTGCCAGTTAATGCAATATCAGTTGATGAACCATTTACACCAGCCTTACCTGAGCTAAATAACTGCCAAGTTTCACCACCATCAAGTGAGTAATAGAATGAGAATGTTGTAGAACCCTTATCATTTACTTGAGCTGTAATTGTTACAGATGAAAGGCTTTCTAATGCAAATGATGAAACTGCTACTAAAGATGAGCCAGTATGTACTGCTGCTGTTGTACTAGTTGATGTTGCAGTACCACCAGTAACTGTCCAACCATTTGTTAAATTACCTGAATTATAAGAAGATACAGTTTCAATACCTAAATCATCTAAAGCCTTAATTGCTGTTTCAAGCTTAGAATAATTTGTTACACTTGACTTTTCTTCTGTTGTTAACTTTTCATATTCATTCTTTGCTTCATTTACACTTGCAGCATCTGAATAAGTAATTGTTGCAGGTAATGATGCAATTAAGTTAATTACATATTGTACCTTTAATTGAGATAATTTTTCAGTACTTGTAACTTTAGCTTTTTGTGTGTCTGTTAATCCATTATAAGCATCAATTACAGCCTTTATTGCTGATTGATTAGCTTCTAAAGATGTATTATTAATTAAAACTTCAACTGCATTTACTGCATATAAATCATTATATGTAGCTTCTGCTGCTTCTAAAACTGAATAATTAGATACTTGTTCCTTTTGTGTATCTGATAAAGCTTCATATGCTGTTCTAGCTAATGTAATTGCTTCTTTACTATCTAATGTAACTGTACCTATTGCGTTAATTAATGCAACACAACCATCAACAGCATAAGACTGATATTCAGCTTCTGCAGCAACTAAGACATTGTAATTTGATACAACTGCTGTTGAATCCTTTGCAATTAAAGAATTATAAGCGCTTCTTGCTAATGCAATTGCCTGAGAAGATTCACTTGAAACAGTTCCAATTGCAGAAATTAACTGTTCAACATAAGAAACATTTAATGCAATATATTCATTAAATTGATTATATGGATTTGTTGAAACTTCACTCTTGAAATCGCCTAAAGCATCATATGCTGTAATAGCATTAGAAATAGCCTCATAGCAGCTATCAGTAAATGTAATCTCAGAAGGAATTAATGCGTATGCAGCATTGTATTCACTAATTAATTGTTCTTTTAATGCTTCAGAATCAAACTTTTCAAATGTTAATGATGCAATAGTAGAATCCTTATCCTTTTGACAAGATGTAATTGTATAAATACCAGGAGCAAGTACTACTGAACCATAATCACCGGCTACAACAGTACCATCTTCTTTTACAATTGAAATCGGATTTAATGCTGCAGTTGATGATGCAGAACCAGTTACTGTTACTGTAGCATAAGTTGATAGCTTAAATGTAAGTCCCTTGCCACGAATCTTTGCTTCTCCATTGCTTGAGCCTGTAATATTATTCCAAACAATATTATCAACTGTAGTTGAACCCTTTGATGTAGGAATTGTTGCAGTAAACACACCTTCAGATGGAACATTAACAGCATTTGCAGGTGTTACACCACTGAATCCTGAATCAACTATTGTTGCAGATGCCTTGTCTAGATTTGTTCTATAGCGAGAACCTGCATTCATAATTACTTCATGTCTTGCAACCTCAGGAGTTGTTAAATAGCAATCACTCTTATTCTTAGATTGATCATAATAGAATAATGTTGAATTTGTATCGAAATCTTGGAAGCTTGTTCCATTATAGTTGCAAGAAGCTGATGCTGGAACAGATGTTTCTCTTGCATCTACTCTTGTAGAACCATCGCCATTGAAGCATTGAACATATGCATTATTGAATGCTTTAACTGCTCCACTCTTTAATTCAACAATTTGCTTGCATCCTTCATAATAATTTGCTTCCGCAAACATATAAGCACCAGCTCTAACTGATGATACATATGATAATGCTGATTTAGAATCACTTGAATCACCATAAATATAATTGTTATAGAAGTGAATATTAGCTTGTCTTAATAAAGGCATTCTTGAACCACAGTTATACCAATAATTATGATGGAATGAAAGGTTGAACTGTAATGAGTCATCAGCTGAACCAACTAAGTTAGTCTTATGGCAGTATTCATAATAGTTATAAGACATTGTGAAATATTGACCACGCTTAAAGTCGCATGAACCATCACCTTCACCCTTATCAGATTCTGCAGGATTTGCACAATATCCTGGTAAGAATGTATTATGGTGTACCCAGCATCTTTCAACTGACTTAGTAATTACACCATTTGATTGATCGCCTTCCATACCTAATGCATCTTCAGCGTATTTATCAAATGTTAAATTTCTTGCTTCAAATGATTTACCATAAGTGCCTGTTGTATCTGCTGAAATGAAATGGAAGCCCCATCCTTCAATAATAGCATCGTCACCAACACCTTCGATAGTTACATTTAATAGGTTTTTCATACGAGCCATCATACCATTATCGCCCTCTGAACCACCAAGCTTGTATGAATCATAAACAGTTAAGCCTTCTGGTGCAGTTACTTCTCCTACAAATCTAACTACAATTGGATGTTCAGTTCCTAATTGTGCAAATCCAAGGCTTGCACCATTTGGATCGTATGTATCTGATGTTTTCCTACCAGACTGTGGTTCATAAATATTTCCCTTAGAGTCCTTTTCAGCCTTAGAGAATTGTGTATTATTTAACCACCAACCAATTGAATTAGCATCCTGTCCCATGTAATCATTTGTATAATATGATGGAATTTGGAACATTGATAATTCAGAATATTTTTCACAAATATCCTTCATAACTGTATTCTTATTTTCATCAGTTACATAAATAACGATTGCATTATCCTTTAATGTTCCATCGTCATTATATGCACCAACACCATTAGTGTACTTGAAGTGAGCATAACCTGAACGATCATATGATTTTACATTAAAGGTTACTTCTGTTGGTGTTGCTAAAGATTCTTCTGTTCCATAAACAGGAACAATTTTAGCCTTATAATCACTTGATTGTAAACCAATCAAATCAATTCTTGTAACAGTACTTGATGTTTGTCTTGTATAAGCAACATTAGAATCAACAAGTGTTGATGTTGTATATTTACCACCCTCAAGATATACATTATAAGATGTTGCTCCAGCAACAGGTGTGAATTCAACATATGCAGATTCAAGTTCACCATAGCAATTTAGAACATTTACTTGTCCATCCTTTGAAACTTCTCCTGCTTCAGTGATTTCACTAGTAGATGTAGTAGTATTTACTGAAGTTGTACTAGGTGCAGCTGTTGTTGTATCAACTGTTGTTGTACTTGGTGCAGCTGTCGTTGTATTTACTGTTGTTGTACTAGGTGCAGCTGTCGTTGTATTTACTGTTGTTGTACTTGGTGCAGCTGTTGTTGTATTTACTGTTGTTGTACTTGGTGCAGCTGTTGTTGTATTTACTGTT
>JAEEGL013707336.1_pt1 | contig 47681 bp, 42 predicted proteins | sample 9134231 | NCBI WGS metagenome assembly JAEEGL01 (sample SAMN16246548, study PRJNA631951) | gut metagenome | biome: gut microbiome; feature: rumen; material: fiber-attached | host: Bos | place: Iran: Karaj | collected 2018-10 | reverse complement strand
GGTCCTCTGACCGGTTCCTACGCCCGCGACATCGTCGTCAACATCTACGATGGTAAGATGCACCCCGTGGACTCAAACGAGACGGCCTTCAAGATTGCCGGCCGTACCGCCTTCCGCGAGGCCTTCAAACAAGCCAATCCGAAAATTAAAGAGCCCATCTACGACGTCGCCGTCACCGTCCCGACCGAGAGCCAGGGAGGCGTGATGACCGACCTGCAGGGTCGCCGCGCCATCGTCATGGGTATGGACGCTGAGGGTAAGTACACCACCCTCAAAGCCAAAGCTCCGTTGGCCGAGATGAACCGTTACTGCACCGCCCTGAGCTCGCTCACCAGTGGCCGCGGTACCTTCACCATGACCTTCAGCAGCTACGAACTCGTACCCTCCGACGTGCAGCAGGCCCTCCTCAAGGCCTACGAGGAAGCCGCCGCCGAGGAAGAGTAACCGCGTGCTCGCGGAGAGCAATAAATCTACGCAGACATCATTGTCCGCAAATACGAGAAAGCCCCGTTATTCAGCGGGGCTTTTTTTCTATTTATATAACTCCATATTGGAATAAAAAAACTTATTTTTTTTCATTAATAACTTTTTGAAAAACCCTAACAATCTTTAACAAAAAATGTTTGTTCACATCTGCCATTCTCCCTAATTTTGCATTTCGAAAAACATCAACATAAGTAAAACATCATGGATAACAAAGTGCATGAAAATCAGGATGTAATCCTACGCCTCCAGAATGAGACCAAATCCTTGCTTTTGAATTATGAATTGAGATTGAAAGGAATCTCAATTATTCTAAAAGAAATTGAGGTTTACTTCTATAAAAATGAAGTATTCGAAGACAATTCTGTTCATAAAAATGAACTGCAAAAGAATCACTTTGGACACTTATACATCCACAGGTGGGGAGTGAAGGAATCAGATTCCTACAAAGGAGGCCGACATCCTGGAATTGACTATGTCGTCAGCACAAAACAAGATGAGTATTATTCCTATTTAATCAGAAGTGCTGTTGTTGATGGAGAAATAATAGTTGGTCCACACAAAGTATTAGAAGCACTTAAGGATAAAACACAACTTTCCGAAAAAGAGATTGAAGAGTCACAAATAGAGCGTATTCCTCATATATCTCAATCTCAGGTGTTATTCTCAAAAAGGATTAATCTTGGGAAAAAGGTGGAAGAAAAATATCGCAACTGTCGATTACGGGCAGTTGTTTGCGATGAACTATTCAGAAACGCCAAATATCCTGACAAGGAGAATCTAGTAGTGGATTTCCTTCGTGGTGAACTATCCCAGAATAAAATGGATAAAAAAAATGCTATGGAATACGCAAAAGAATATCTTGGTTATTTGCCTGTAGTAATTCGCAATAATTGAGCTCATATGACCATCGACTCCTATACTGACACGGTCTTTTTCTCCGACTTGTTGCCTGCCCGTTGTCCGGAATTGTATAAAAGCATCAAGGCTATTCTGAATGAGAGTAATATTGAACATCGCTTCTTGCAAAACACCAAGGACATCTGGTGCCGTGATTATATGCCCATTCAGGCCAATGAAAAACGTTTTGTATTCTACAAATACTACCCCGATTACCTCAACACCCCATACTATCGTCGCAAGATAACCGATGTTAGCACAATACCCCATATTGACAATTTGAGGAACGAGGAAACTTACGATCTAGACTTGATTCTCGATGGAGGCAACGTGGTGAAGTGTCGGGACAAAGTAATAATGACCGAGAAGGTCTTCTTCGAGAATAAGGACAAGTCTCGTAAAGCGATTCGGCAGATGCTTGAAGATGCCTTCCAATGTGACATTGTCTTTCTCCCTTGGGATAAGCACGAGATTTTTGGCCATAGCGATGGCATTGTCCACTATATAGGCGACAATCGAGTTCTAATGACCAATCATGCTGATTTCGATGCTGATATGGCGAAGGTGTACATTAAGGCTATGGAAAACTATGTGGAGGTTATACCATTGACATATAAAGTTAAGCGTAAGCATGCGCGTAGCTGGTCTTATATAAACTACCTGAAATTAGGTGGGGTGGTGATTGTTCCACAGTTGGGCATTCCTGAAGATGAACAGGCTCTGCAACAAATAGCAGAAGTCATGCCCAAGAGCAAGGTGATTGGAGTGCCGGCATTGGAAGCAGTACGCAATGGTGGCGCATTGAACTGCATTTCGTGGAATGTACAGACACTGGATTGGAACAATGGTTTTATGGGAGAAGATTACAAAGTGCAAGGACATCCGATAGGTTGGATCTTAAACGAAGCAACCAAAGGGAATGCTATGTGGCAAAATGATTTAGGATGTTGCTACTCTTCTGGTCGCGGTGTTAAACAGGATATTGTAGAAGCAAACGCTTGGTTCGCAAAAGCAGCAGAGCAAGGCTTTGCTACCGCACAGTTAAATATTGGTTTGAGATACTTCAAGGGAGAAGGCCTTCCTCAAGATTATTCCCAAGCTAAAAAATGGTTCGAAAAAGCGGCAAAGCAGGGGTCAAAGGACGCACAGCTGCATGTCGTATGGTGCCTTGAAGATACACAGGCTCCGCAGAGTGATGTTGTCGCTGCATGCAAGAGGGCAGCAGAAATGGGTAATGCTGACGCTCAATGCCATCTAGGATTTTGGTATTTCGAAGGCAAACATGGGTTAGAAAAGAACATCGCAGAATCCAACAAATGGTTCTTTGATGCTGCAAGACAAGGTAATAATGTTGCACAATTTCAGATAGGTCTTAAATACGAAATAGGCAGGGGCGTGAAGAAAAGTGCAAAAGAGGCTGCGAAATGGTATATGAGAGCTGCTTCAAAGAATAATGTTGATGCACTTTACAGGTTGGGACGATGCTATTATTACGGCGATGGTGTCAGAGTTGACAACCATGCCGCATGGAGATGCTTCAAAAAGGCGTCTGAATTGGGTGATTCGTGGGCGAGTTATATGCTAGGGAGGTGCTATTTTTGCGGACATGGAGTAGAAGAGGATGAGGCCAAGGCAGTAAAGTGCTATCAAAAAGCAGCTTCGGAGAAAGTGGCTCCTGCCATTTATGAGTTGGGAAGATGCTATTTCGACGGTTCCGGCATAGGCGAGGACAAAGAAAAAGCAATGGAGCTATTTAAAGAAGCTGCCGAGATGGATTTTCCGGAAGCCCTATACGATATAGGAGACTGTTTCTATAATGGCATTGTCGTAGAAAAAAACGAAGATGAGGCATTAAACTATTTCAAAAAAGCAGCCGAATCAGGTTCTAGAGAGGCTTTGGAGAGAATTCACGACATATTGTTATCACGTGAAACACCAAGTTTTGATGATGTGCCGTTCTAAAAGCCTTCCTCGAAACCTACGAGGAAGCCGCCGCCGAGGAAGAGTAATCTTCATTGGAACTGCTTACTCATATACAAGAAAGCCCCACAATCCTGTGGGGCTTTCTATTTACTACAATGCTTTATATATCAGAAACATAATCGGAATTGAATAACATCTACAATTTCATCATGACCCTTTACTGACAAAATGTCATGCCGACATGACAAAAATGCAGATATGTTCATGCGGCGATGAACATATGTTCACCGGCCCACGAACATATGTTCATCCGGCTTTGAACATATGTTGCCGAACGACCCAACTTTTCACCCTAAGAGTCAATGTAACTTCGACCTCCTGCGATGTCCTCCCAAATCGTAAGATTTTATTCACAAAATAGAGGCGAAAATTGTTGATAAAAGTTTTACAGAGGTCAAAAATCAGCCCTTTTTACGTTCTTGGCATTAAAGAAAATTGCAAAAAATAAAATTAGACATACGGGAATATATAATTATATTACAGTAAGATAAAAACTATTCAAAAAGGCATTCCTCAAAAAAAACAAGAAATAGAGGTGACAAATTTTGCCCAAATCAAAATTAGTTGTAATTTTGCACCCTCAAAAAATAGTGGGAAAGGGTCAGATTCTATGCCCGTTCGGACTCGGAACCTTTATTTTGGGAATAATAATAAATAAAGAAATCATAGTTATTAAGATGAATACTTTAAGTTACAAAACAGTATCCGCCAACAAGAATACCGTTCAAAAAGAATGGGTCTTGGTCGACGCTGAAAATCAAACTGTAGGACGTCTCGCGACGAGAGTTGCCAACATCCTGCGAGGGAAGACAAAACCTTGCTACACTCCGCACGTTGACTGCGGTGACAACGTTGTTATCATCAACGCTGAGAAAATCGTTCTGACGGGCAAGAAGATGACCGACAAAATCTATCAGCGCTACACCGGCTATCCGGGAGGTCAGCGTGAGACCACCCCTGCCAAGCTCCTGAAAACACATCCCGAGCGTATCCTGGAACACGCTATTCGTGGCATGCTCCCCAAAAACCGTCTGGGCGACCAGCTGTACCGCAACCTGTATGTCTATGCCGGTACCGAGCATCCCCATCAAGGACAGAATCCTAAAGTTATCAATATTAACGACATAAGATAAGCGAAATGGAAGTAATCAATACTATAGGTAGAAGAAAGACTGCTGTTGCCCGCATCTATATGACCGCTGGCACAGGTAAAATTACCGTAAACAACAGAGATTACAAGGAATATTTCACCACGGGTCCCCTCCAGTTCATCGTCAATCAAGCATTTCAGGTTGCCGATGCCGAAGGCAAGTGGGATGTAAAGGCCAATCTTGACGGTGGTGGAATCACCGGTCAGGCAGAGGCATTGCGCATGGCCATAGCCCGCGCTCTTTGTGAGAACAACGCTGAAGACCGTCCTGCACTGAAGGCCAAAGGTCTGCTGACACGTGATCCCCGTATGGTGGAACGTAAGAAAGCAGGTCAACCCAAAGCCCGCAAGCGCTTCCAGTTCAGCAAGCGTTAGTATTGTCTGCTTCTCCGTTGTGCCAAACTATTGGCGTGCGGCATTTCACGGGGTTGCAAGAAAAAGAAATTATCAATTGTTTAGTATCCAAATCTTGGAGACTTCACCTGAACTACTTCAAGATTGGCTTATTAACGGAATGTAAACATAAAACAACATGACAGAATTAAAATTCGAAGATTTACTGGCAGCAGGTTGCCATTTCGGCCACCTCAAAAGAAAATGGAATCCCAAGATGGCTCCTTATATCTTTAAGGAGCACAACGGCATCCACGTAATTGACCTTCAGAAGACCATTGCCAAGGCCGACGAGGCCGCAACGGCTCTGAAACAGATTGCCAAATCTGGCAAGAAAGTCCTCTTCGTGGCCACCAAGAAACAAGCCAAAGAGGTCGTGGGAGAAATAGCCAAGAGCGTTGACATGCCATTCGTTACCGAGCGTTGGCCTGGCGGTATGCTCACCAACTTCACCACCATTCGTAAAGCCGTGAAGAAGATGAACAGTCTGGACCAGATGATGCACGACAAGGAGTTCAATAACATTTCCAAGCGTGAGCGTCTCCAGATTCAGCGCGAACGTGCCAAACTGGACAAGAACCTTGGCAGCATCGCTGACCTGAACCGTCTGCCCAGTGCCTTGTTTGTGATTGATATCAACAAGGAACACATTGCCGTTGCAGAAGCTCGTCGTTTGAACATCCCCACATTCGCATTGGTGGACACCAACAGTAACCCTGACCTTATTGATTTCCCCATTCCTGCCAACGATGACGCCTCCAAGTCGATTGCTGCCATACTGAAATATATGGCCGAAGCCATTCAGGAGGGCATGAACGAGCGCATGCTCGACAAGGAATCCCAGGCCGAAGAGAATTCCGACGACGTTGCTGCTGACGAAGAAGTTGCAGAGAAAGAGCCGGAAGCTCCCAAAGCCCGTCGTCCCCGCAAGACTGCTCCCAAAAAGGAAGAAACAAAGAAGGACGAGGAATAGTTTTTCAATCTGTTGAGTTTCATTCAACGTAACCGCAAAACAAATAGTACTATGGGAAATATAACCGCTTCTGATGTTAACAAGCTCCGCCAACTGACTGGCGTAGGTATGATGGACTGCAAGAAAGCCCTCGTGGAGTGCGACGGCGACTTCGATAAAGCTATCGACTTTCTGAGACAAAAAGGTCAGAAAATGGCCGCCAAGCGTGCCGACCGTGATGCTAACGAGGGTTGCGTACTCGCCAAAAGCACTGGCAACTATGGTGCCGTGATTATGCTGAGTTGCGAGACCGACTTTGTGGCTACCAACGCTGACTTTGTGGCTTTCACCAACTCCATTATCGATACCGCCATGGCTAAACACCTCACCAACAAAGACGAGGTTCTCGCTATGGATCTCAACGGCCGCACTGTTGCCGACTCCATTACGGACCAGATAGCCAAAATCGGTGAGAAGATTGAACTGGCACACTTTGAGACCCTCGAGGCACCCAAGGTATACGCCTACGTTCACCCTGGCAACCGCATGGCTTCCATCGTCGGTATGTCGAAAGAAGGTTTCGACGAGGTGGGTCATAACATAGCCATGCAGGTCGTGGCTATGCGCCCCGTCGCTCTCGATGCCAACAGCGTACCTCAGGATGTAAAGGACAACGAACTGAAGGTCGCCATTGAGAAGACGAAAGAGGAACTTGTGAGCAAGGCAGTTGAGAATGACCTCAAGAAGGCCGGCATCAACCCTGCACACGTAGACAGTGAAGAGCACATGGCTTCCAACATGGCCAAGGGATGGATTACCGAAGAGCAAGTGGAACTCGCCCGCAAGATTAAGGAAGAGACTGCTGCCAAGACTGCAGCTGGTCTGGATATGAACAAAATCAACGGCATTGCCAACGGTCGCCTGAACAAATTCTACAAAGAGAATACCCTCCTTGAGCAGGAGTATATCATGGAAAGCAAGGTAACCGTGAAGGATTTCATCGCCCGCCAGGACAAAGAACTGAAGTGTACCGATTTCCGCCGTTTAGAACTGGGCGCTTAATTCCAGTGAGTCTTTTTCATTGATAAATATTAGGGAAGTGGTTGTGCTGTCGTGCAACCACTTTTTTCATCCTCTATGGCCAAGAAAAAAGTAAAATACTATGTGGTTTGGCAGGGCAACCGCCCCGGCGTCTACGACAGTTGGGAGGAATGCGAACAACAAATCAGAGGGGTGGCCGGTGCGAAGTTCAAATCCTACGAGAGTCGAACTCTTGCCGAGCAGGCCTTCCGGGTGGGACCCGACATCAGCGCCGGTATCAGCAGCAAGGCCACTGACGACACCATTCTCAGCATTGACGAGAGGGGCATAACCGTGGTGAAGGACAATGCCGACCCCACGGTGCCGAGACCGGAACTCGACGCCCTTGCCGTGGATGCTGCCTGCAGCGGCAATCCTGGCGTGATGGAATATCAGGGCGTTTATGTGGCCTCGCGTACGCAGCTGTTCCACTTCAAAGCCCCTGTCGGGACAAACAATATTGGTGAGTTTCTGGCCATCGTGCATGGTCTGGCCTTCCTGAAGGAGCACAATATGAAGCAGGTGCTGTACTCCGATTCTGTCAATGCCATCAATTGGGTACGGGCGAAACGGTGTCGCACCAAATTGCCCCTCAACGAACAGACCGCGCAGCTCTTCGATGTGATACGCCGCGCCGAGGCATGGCTATGCAACAACAGCTACACGACAGAAATCCGCAAGTGGGATACGGAACACTGGGGTGAGATTCCCGCTGACTTCAACCGAAAATAAAGCGTCGACAGGGTGAACACCACAGAGTTACATATTCCGACGAACCATGTCCGCGACATTGAGGGCTACTTCTTGCGCGAACTTTCGCACCTCTACCCTGCCGGAGAGATACGCCAGATGGTGTGGATGCTGGCCGAGGCCTTTCTGGGTTGGGACAAGACCGCTTTTCTGCTGCACCGCGACGACACTGTCAACCAGTCGGACCTGCTGCGTTTCCACTGGGCGGCAGAGGACTTGAAGCGGGAACGGCCTATACAACAGATTATCGGCTACACTGAGTTTTGCGGACACCGCATCTTGGTCGACAGCAATGTGCTGGTGCCGCGCCCCGAGACTGAAGAGATGACGACCTATGTCGGGCAGCAATGGCTGCCGACACTCGCCGGCGCTGAGATTCTCGACCTCTGCACGGGCAGCGGATGCATTGCTGTGGCACTGGCAGCCATGGCTCCGAAGGCAACGGTGTATGGCGTGGATGTGTCGGAACGCGCCTTGGCGGTGGCACGCGAGAACGCCCGTCTCAACCATGTGGAGGTGGAGTTTGTGCAATGCGACCTGCTCCGTGGCAACCCTGCGTTAGGGTGCGACGCTTTCGACCTCATCGTCAGCAATCCGCCCTACGTCAGGCAGTGCGAGAAGGCGCAGATGCGCCGCAATGTGCTTGACTACGAGCCGCCAATAGCCCTGTTCGTGGACGATGGTGACCCTCTGATTTTCTACCGCCGCATTGGAAGCTACGCACGGGAGCATCTCAAGCGGAATGGCACGCTCGTGGTCGAAATCAACGAGGAACTGGGGGCTGAAACGTGCGAGCTATTTGAAAGCCAAGGGTTCGCGACCTCACTCATGCAAGACTTCAGGGGAAAGGACCGCATGGTATTCGCCTCCTTCAATTAAACGACGCGCATCACGGAATTAATTGACGCGCGTCACCGAATCAAACGACGCGCGTCACCGAATCAAACGACGCGCGTCACCGAATCAAACGACGCGCGTCACCGAACCAAACGACGCGCGTCACGGAATCAAACGACGCGCCGAGGCCACCCCTACATGGAGCGTGCCTATCCAAAAAGAGGGCGTCCCGGAAACACGGGACGCCCTCCTCATATTTGTCAACGCTGAGCCCTACAGCTTGTCGACCAATCGCTGCACCTTTTCCAGCAGACCGTTGCGCCGGTTCCAGTGCGACCGCACCGAGAGGCGCAGGATGAAACGATAGACGAATCCCGAACGGGCTCGCTCCAACAGAGCGTAACATCCCCACGTGATGAGCAGACCCATAGCCACAACGATGTATACCTGCGTCCCTTGACTGGCACCCAGCTTGTAGCTCAACCACCAGACAGCCACCACAATGCTGTTCAGCACCAGGATACACGCCGTTGTTCCGGCATGCGAGAAGTGGCAACGGATGAAAGCATGGTGCAGATGCAGATTGTCGGGACTGAACGGAGGACGCCCACGGAAGATACGCATTAACGCGACGCGAACCGCATCGAACACCGGCTCGCTAAGTATGGCCAGTGCCACGGCCACGGCACTCAAATCAGGGTCAACACAATCGGAAGCGGGAGTGCCGTGCTGAAGTGTCCGCACAGCAAAGAACGCCAGCATGATGCCGATCACAAGGGCACCACTGTCGCCGATGTACATCTTGGTCTTCAACCCGAAAACATTGTGCAGGAAAAACGGAATCAAGGCACCCATCATCACAACGGCAAGCACAAGCATAAGGATGTCGCCCGATTTGAAGAACAGCCACCCAAACAGCGCACAAGACAGAATGGCATACCCAGTCGAGAGCCCGTCGACACCGTCAATCAGATTGATAGCATTGATGATACCCACACACGCCACCACAGTGAGCGGCACTGAGAGCCACAGAGGCACAATTCCTATCCCCCACAACCCGTCAACATCGTTTATGACGATATGGGCAAAATAGATGACCACCATGATAACCAACGACTCCACGATGAGGCGGAAGCTGGCAGAAAGCCCCGTCAAGTCGTCAATCAGGCCGATATAAAGCAGCAACGTTGCCGCCATCATATAGATGAACAGCGGTGAACAGTCGAGCACAATGACCGAGGTAAACATGCCCGCCACAATTCCCATAAAGACAGCGATTCCGCCCATAACAGGCACAGAGTTCTTTTGGAGTTTCCGCGACCCCGGTTCATCGTACGCACTATAGCGCCGAGCCAGCTTGAGAAAGGTGGGATGCGCGAAACACACCGTGACAAACGCCGTCAAAAACGGAATGATAGTCAGGTATAATATCCGTATACTCATATTGATTAGTGACTTTTTTTCTTGTTTTTAGATATGGGCAACAACACCGACATGCGCTTGATGCCGATAGGAAACAGTATCGACAGCGCGGAGCTGACAATGAAAAATACCCAGAAAGGACAGACGGTGACGAGCCCCATCGCATCGAAAGCATAGGCACACGACCAGGCAACAAACATCTGCAGCAGGTAAATCCAAAAACAGTCCTGCGATATTCTCGCCATCACAGCCGTCAGCCAGCTGCATTTCTCTATCAGCCGAGCCAACAGATAACAGCACGGCAGAGCCATGCAACCAGTCAGAATGTCGAACCCTTCCGGGCCGTCTTCAATGAACGTACTCCCCAACTCCGGATGTAGACAAGCCGCCATATAGCGCACACTCCACACCACAAAAGGCAACGACAGTAGTCCCAGCACCCAAGTCTTCACACCCCGCAACTCGTCCAATCCCTCGGCACAAAGCACTCCGAGAAAATAGAAAAACGCATAACGGCAGAACAATGCTCCGGCAAACATATAACCACAGCGCACCAGCGGAAGACCGATGGAGAGCAAACATAGTGCCATCTTCGCCCATCGCGGTAGTTTGAAGACCAGCGGAGACACCAGATAGAAACCGAAAAGTACATAAATGTACCACAGGAAACTGGCGTCGCTCTGCATGGGATACATAAAGAGCTGCCTCGCTTGTTCCCACATCCGGTGCCAGAAGTCCACTCCACCAAGTTCTTCGTCCCACGCCTGCACCGCAGCCACAACCATACCCACAACGACAAACGGCACCATAAACTTCTTCAGTTTGCGCCCTTCATACGCCACATACTCCTTCAAGGAACTCACTCCCTTATAACTGTAACGTATCAAGAATGCCGACAAAAACACAAACACCTCCATGTGAAAGCGGTATATCCACTCATGAAGACCATGGGTATACCACGACGGTGAGAAACTGAAACTTTGATGTCCCAACACTACCATCACCATGGCAAGCCCCACCATGATGTCGACACGTATAAGCCGTTCGCGCGATGACATTGTTGTATTAACTGATAATTTGTTGCCTTATTGTGTACAACGAGTCACATAATCCTTGTACGCAAGCCGTATACCGTCCTCCAACTCTGTCTTGTATGACCATCCGAGCCGAGCAGCTTTCGAGACATCCAACAGCTTGCGCGGAGTACCGTTGGGACGTGTAGTATCCCATTCGATACGGCCCTTGTAACCCACCACACGCGCCACCATCTCGGCCAGTTCCTTAATGGTGAGTTCCTTGCCCGTACCCGCATTGACGGTCTCATCGCCACTGTAATTGTTCATTAGAAACACACAGAGATTGGCCAAGTCATCCACATAGAGAAACTCGCGCAACGGCGATCCGTCGCCCCAGCACACCACGCTTTCGGCATGTCCAACCTTGGCTTCATGAAACCGGCGTATCATCGCCGGCAACACATGGCTATTCTCAGGATGATAGTTGTCGTTCGGACCATAAAGATTGGTCGGCATGACGCTGATATAGTCCGTATGGTATTGGCGATTGAGATATTCGCAATATTTCAAACCACTGATTTTAGCCAAAGCATAGGCCTCGTTGGTTTGCTCCAACGACGAAGTCAGCAGACACTGTTCTGTCATTGGTTGCGGGGCCATCCGCGGATAGATGCAACTTGAACCCAGAAACTCCAGTTTTTTGCAGCCATTCTTCATTGCAGCGTGGATTACATTCATCTCCAACATCATGTTCATATACATGAAATCGGCTGGAGAGGCACTGTTAGCCCCTATTCCGCCGACCTTGGCAGCTGCCAGGAAAACATATTCAGGTCTCTCGGCAGAAAAGAAATGCTCCACAGCATCCTGTCGACACAAATCCAACTCCGCATGAGTACGCGTAATAATGTTGTCGTAACCCTGCCTATGCAGTTCTCTCACAATGGCCGACCCCACCATACCGAGATGGCCAGCCACATATATCTTGGATTTCCTGTCCATTTTCTTACTATATTATCTCCACATTACGAGGAATTATCTACCTCACAATACCCTTCTCAAGATACTCCTCCAGATTCACCTTCACTTTGCGAGCCGCGTCCTCGGCTGCCACTTTGGCCATATCGGCGTCCACCATTAACTTCACAAGTTGCTCGAAGGTGGTCGATGCAGGATTCCATCTCAGTACCCGCTGCGCCTTGGACGAGTCGCCACAAAGATTCACAACATCGGTGGGACGGAAGAAATCGGGCGACACTTCGACAAGCACCTTTCCTGTCGCCTTGTCGATGCCTTTTTCCTCGGCACCCTCCCCTTCAAAAATCAGTTCGATGCCCACATTCTTGAATGCCAAATAGCAGAATTCTCTTACCGAATGTTGCTCTCCGGTGGCAATTACAAAATCCTCCGGTGTTTCGTGCTGCAACATCAGCCACATGCACTCCACATAATCGCGGGCATACCCCCAGTCACGCAACGAAGAAAGATTGCCGAGATATAACTTCTCCTGCTTGCCTTGTTTAATACGGGCTGCAGCAAGCGTTATCTTGCGAGTCACAAATGTCTCCCCTCGCCTCTCGCTCTCATGATTGAACAGGATACCCGAGCAGCAAAACATATTGTAGGCCTCTCTATACTCCTTGACAATCCAATAACCATATAACTTAGCCACCGCATAAGGGCTGTAGGGGTGAAATGGCGTGTCCTCATTCTGCGGAACGGCTTCCACCTTTCCGTAAAGCTCCGATGTCGATGCCTGGTAGATACGGCATGTCTTCTCCAAGCCGCACTGACGCACGGCTTCCAATATTCTGAGGACACCTGTAGCATCCACATTGGCCGTGTACTCCGGCTCGTCGAAGCTTACCTGCACATGACTCTGCGCCGCCAGATTATATATCTCATCGGGACGTACCTTGGCCAACGTCTGCACAAGTCCCAATGAATCGGACATGTCGCCATAATGCAAATGAAAATGAGGATGGCCTTCCAGATGCGCTATACGCTCTCTATAGTCGGTTGACGAGCGGCGAATAACGCCATGCACATCATATCCTTTCTCTAACAGCAACTCTGAAAGGAATGAACCGTCCTGACCAGTAACACCTGTAATGAACGCTGTTTTCATATAATGGTTTGTTTAAACTATTAAAGCGTGTTTTTGTATGATTGAGGGAGTAGCGAATTCTCTATTATGCTATCGAGGATGAGGGTGCATTTTTTTGCGCCATCTATGTTCAGATGATTACAATTGCCAAAATCATCATATGTAAATCGTGTACTTGCAAACATGTTAACATAAATAGCATTGTCATATTCATGCGCCCATTGTTCACACTTCTCCTGCACGTATGCCCATTGCATAGGATTGCACCCTTTACGATAGACATCCGTCACTGGGGTGGACAACAGTATTACCTGAATATTCCGCTTCTGGCATCGCTGTAGTATCGAAACAACTCTTTGATTATTGCAAGTTGCCGTTGCAGAAGACAAATATTTGTCCTCCGTAATAATATCCTGAGTCAGCCGTGCTTGCTCCTGAGGATTAAAGGTACCATACAACATCGTGCATCCGTTTGCAGATATATCAACACTATATGCGTCTGATGTCTTGAACAATACTTTACGCACACTGCTCAGAAATACTCTACGCACATTGCCAAAAGGAAGCGTTCGGATAAATAAAAAACGACGATGAATGGGGTTGTGCATAAATGGGCAGTACAATTTATAGTACATCGCCCTTATATTCTCGTTCTGAATAAGATTGCGTTCTACATCATTCTTGGCATTTCTCTCCAAACTATAATGTAACTCCCGACGATTTAATGAAAAATATGATATGGGGAGAATCAAGACCTTGAGCAGGTCTAATGAATCAATAAAAGTATCGATGAAAGCATAATCATATTCCAATGGCTGACCAGAAATTCCTGCATTAAACGCAGGACGGCTGAAATAATCTGGATTAATACTATTATCCCCATGAGAAGATCCCAAATTGAGAATTTCAATTTCATGGCAATGTTTGGACAAATAATCAAACGTGAATTGATAATCATTAGGCATGCTACGCAATATGCATTCTGCCCAAATAGCCAAGAACAAAAAAGGAAGCGCAATACATGTGGTCTTAATCAGGAAACGCCTCATACCATCACTTTCCTTTATATATCAAACATGCCTCATTTACCACCAATATCATCCCACATACCCATACACCATGACCACATACTTGGCACATACATACAGCGTGCATACTGCCACAAGTACTCCCCGTAGCTTATGCGGTATCGCCTGATAAAAATCACGCGCCATCATCAATAGTAATATCAAGACTGAAAAATAGAGAAATATCATAGTCCTGGCACCAGAAATAAAAATGGTAGGCGACATCCCCATTATAAAGTGGGAGGCCAACCCCATCAGAAGTACTCCCACAGGAATAAACGGTTTGTCTTTCCATACCGTCTTCACACACCACAACAATGCCAGACACATGACCAACCCCACAACAAGCAGGTATCCATTAAAAGGGTTCGCTTCCTGCGTCCTATACTCAAACAACACGCTATGTCTATGGGTAATAATGCAAAATAAGCGCCAACAGAAAATCGCACCAAGAAAAAGTATAACGCCTACACCACCCCACTTACACGCCCTTGACGCACCACGACACCATATCACAATCACTGACAGCAGACAGCAGGCAGCCAAAATGGCGTAGTTATTTAGCATGAGATATGTTGTGGAAGCCAACGCCAGATAGGATTTCTCCAACATACTGACATCACTCCAAAGAGGATAGTAATTTTGCGTTTCAGCAATCAGCCGTTCATAATTGCCAGGACACGTCAAAGCGAACACGATGCCAGCCAGCCCAATGCCGCCTATCCACAAGGCATAGCCCCAATGTTGCTTTTCATGCAAGAACCTGAGGAACGCAACAATCCCAACACCAAATAAAATACAGGTCGACTGCTCATGTCCCGCTGCAAAGACAGACGCACAACCGGACATCACAACCAACCATCTCGGAATCCGTTCACCTCTATACTGGCTGATAACGGGGATGAACGAACAGAGAAGAAACGCCAATGGCCACAGATTGTTTACCGTCGAGGCAGCGAACCCTGCAAATCGCATGTCATGGAACGGATACAATAGGACAACGAGGAAAGATAGCAAGATATTTCTCGCTGTAGCCCTTGAGAAGACCAGCTTGTTCATCACCCACACCAGCAGCGTCATGATGAGTACGTCCGCAATTTTCCATATCCAGAAGGAACGCATGAGCAAAGTCAGCGTTGCATCAATCAGCACACGACCAGACCACGTATGATAACGCATGCTGATAACGTCAGTCAATGATCCCTCATCCAACAGCCGACCATACAGCAAATCATCGCTATGCATCGGCAACACTGAATGAATGACTACAAACAGGACAAAGAAAATGCCATACAGCATCCCTTGCTGCATTATTGGCAACTCCTTATGGGCTGATACATCTATCATATACTAAACTTTATATATACATCCGCTGCAGTGGTGCCGATGTATTGCATACGCCTTATAACTTCCTTTTGCTCATTCACATCACACTTCTAATCCTTCCGCATTAAAACTGAAAGTATATAAACTGCTCATTACGAAAAGAGCCATACAATAATATCATCGCGCATAGCGCAATATATGTCCCCCAGCGCACAACTATAGGGAAACGCCTAATATCCAATCCGTGTTCTCCATTCCGTTGAAACCACTCCACAAGCAACATGACTACAATCCACACAATATAATACGGAGATACGGCGGACCCCAGTGACGCATTCCAATTGGAGAATATACACTTAATGTAACTAAAGGCCTGCCCTATAGTCTCGGCTCTGAATAGAATCCACCCAATGGTAGCCAATGCAAATGTCACCAGTATCTGTACACATTCTTTCATCGACGGTAACAGCCGTCCTTCAGCAACATTGTTTGTATATCTCCTATTCCTTCCCATTAATATCAGTGGCAGAAACAGCAATGCATGAAATGCTCCCCACACAACAAACGTCCAATTGGCTCCATGCCAAAAGCCACTAACCAGAAATATCACAAACGTATTGCGCACAACCTTGGCTTTGGTCGTCCGGCTGCCCCCCAGCGGAATATACAAGTAGTCGCGAAACCATGTAGTCAACGAGATATGCCAGCGACGCCAGAACTCCGCAATGTCACGCGAAAAATATGGGTTATTAAAATTTCGCATCAAGCGGATACCAAACAACTTGGCAGTGCCGATGGCTATATCTGAATAACCCGAAAAATCACAATATATTTGCATCGAAAACATCACTGCAACCAATATTAATGACGGACTTTGTACGGAGGCATAATCGGCAAAGACCCTGTTCACTACTATTGCACAATTGTCGGCAACCACTATCTTCTTGAACATTCCCCACAATATCTGCCGCATGCCGTCGGCACCCTGTTCGTAATCAAAATGACGGGCATTTTGAAATTGAGGTAACAGATGTGTGGCACGCTCTATTGGTCCAGCCACCAGCTGGGGAAAGAAACTAATAAACGCAAAGAACGCAATAACATCATGTGTCGGCTCCAACTTGCCACGGTAAACATCTATAGTGTAACTCAAGGCCTGAAACGTATAGAAGCTGATACCCACAGGCAAGATAATGTTCAACGTTACCCAGTCAACTTTAAGCCCAAAGATGTTTAACAATGCGGTGAAACTTTCGCCGAAAAAATTAAAGTATTTAAAAACACACAATATCAGAAGATTTATTGTGATATTTCCAGCACTTATCCATTTTTGTCGCCGTCTTTCACCTTTGTTTCTTTCTAATAATATACCGCTGAAATAGCTGCATATAGTGGTAAATGCTATCAGCAACAGAAATCGCCAATCCCACCAACCATAGAATACATAGCTGGCCCCTACGACCAGGGCATTCTGCCATTTCAACTTCTTGAATACAAACCAATAGAGCAGAAAAACTATTGGCAAGAAGATGATAAACTCAAACGAATTGAACAGCATTACTATTAGCTTCTTCCAGATAAAATAGAATCAACAGCGCACAACACATCGTCCACCTCTATATTGTAGCAGCATGGCCAACAATCATGTACCAGAGGGTACTTGCAAAATAAATCGCACCCAAAACAACCACGGTCACGAATCGTGACCACGTGTGGCAGCGAACGCTTGTCTTCCTCTCGGATATTATCAACCCTATATGGAAAGAATCTTCCATAATGCCCTCCACCCAGGAGACACACCGATGGTGTTCGGGTAGCCACCGCAATATGAGCTGTCCCCGTATCGTTACCCACCACCAACGTCGCATATTTTATCACACTGATTAATTCCATTACCGATGTCTGGCCCACAATACTGAAAATATATTTCTCATTTTCGTGCCCCACCAACGATATAAACTCGTCTACCAAGGGGCCCTCTTGCTCCGAGCCACACAAAACGATTGGTAGCGGGAATATATGTTGAGCCACAGCAGCGAATTTATCCACTGGCCACCTTCGCTTGGGGATACTGGCACCCAACACAAAAACCGCATACTGTCCGAATGGAATCTTGCTTAATCTTGGCGTCTCAAACGGGAATGATGGTAGATATGGAGTGTACTTGTGAGGCAGTACCTGGTTGCCGAATTCGGCATTCCGATCCAGTTCCATCATTAACTCGTCTTTGCCCTGGACAATTCTTGTGTACCACGAATCCAACTGTCTGACGAGTTTCCGCTTGTTTCCGCTTGGAATACGGGTTATATGACGGGCTGCGCCCTCAGAATACTCGAATGCAATCTTCTCCTTGGAGCGTGTATTGTGCACTATCCAGTCACCGTGCTCCACAGCTCGCCCATAAGGAGGATATATCACCTTATCATAATAATAACGGTTTACCTGCTGAAGTAACTCATACATATATCTCTTGTCACGTGTACGTCCTTCTACTATCAGCAATATCTCGTCAAAATAAGGTGTATGCCTCGCGATCTCTGCCACACCCGGATTGCATAGTAACACAATCCTATGCTCAGGAAAACCTTTGCGATATTCCTTGGCCTGATCCAACCAAATCACAAAATCACCTATATGGTCGGGGCGTATCAATAGTATGGTTTTTGAGGGTGGCTCTTTGGTCAGATACTTCGTGAACTGACGCATATAAAACTTTCTCCACACCAAATAATATACCACCCGCTTGTAAAATTGGTATTTAATCTCGTCAATCAATGTCGCCATGTCATTCTCTTGTTTGTCTCAGGAAACTGATACTTCTTCCCGTTATCACACAGTGTCAATAAAATTCCGCTCGGCTTTGCTGAAAATAAGGAGCCCCAATGTCAGCGTCACCACCAAGCAACCCAACCCATAAAGCAGTCCCATCCAATCCATCGTTCCTACACCCGTCAAGGCATACCTAAACGACTCGAAAATGCCGCTCAACGGATTCAGCCGCAACACCCACCCCCAGCTCTTGCCAGCAGTGACACTCATAGGATATATAATAGGGGTTGCATACATAAGCAGGTTCATCCCAAACGACACTAGCATTCTCAAATCGCGGTACTTTACCGTCCATGACGACACAATCATGCCCCACGATAGGCCAGTAAGAGCAATCATGACTAAGAATAGAGGCATCAGCAACAACTCCCATTGGGGGTGGATAGGTGCTCCTGTGAGAACATAATAGACATATACCACAATCAACAAGAGCAACTGTATTGCGAAGGTTACCAACCCTGATGTGATGCCTGCCAAAGGCACAATCAAACGCGGGAAATATACCTTTCCAAAGATACCAGCATTATCCGCCAGAACATTTGATGTCTGATTAAAACAACCCATAAAATAGTTCCAGAACAAAATCCCAGCCAAATAAAACACTGCCTGGGGAAGCCCGTCAGTAGTAATTCCGGCCAACCCTCCGAACACCACCATATACATAACAGTAGTGAATATGGGATTAATAAAAAACCAAGCCAACCCCAACACCGTTTGCTTATACACCGTCACAATATTGCGACGCACATATATCTTATATAAATCCCTATAATTCCAAAGTCCCTTTAGGTCGATTTGGAAGGCATTCTTCCGTGGGGTGATTATATTTGTCCACTCAACTTGTTCTTGCATGATTATCTATGATGTTATTTCTTTATCCTTATTCGCCACGCTACAATACGATTTCGCCAACGACTTACATACGATACTATTAACAAGAAGAACCTCGTCAATGCAGTACAGAACTTCCCGTTATAATATACTTGATAAAAATGATTTATCCACTCCACATCCACCATAAGATGTGGTGGACATTTTTCTTTTACTGCCAACCCCTCCTGATAACACACCTCCAGCATCCTGGAACTTAAACCAGTGTTGTCGTACCACACAACAAAATGATTGATATGTTCAAAGCGACATCCTCTGAGGACTAAATTGAGGCAGTACTCCCAATCTGAGACAATGCGAAAATTCTCATTGTATAAACTATCTAAAAACAACTCCCTCTTGAAAAAAGATGCTACGTGGTTGATCGCTTTTCTATATATATATGCATACGACACGTTGTCGGGGGCAATATAATCACTAATGCTCCCATCCTTATGCACGTTCTTGGCATTTCCATAAAGTACATCTGGACCATATTCCCGATCGAATATCTTTTGCAAGGTGGTTTTCTCATACAATAGATCACCACTATTAAGAAATTGCAACCATTCTCCTTTTGCCTGACGGATGCCCTTATTCATAGCATTGTAAACACCTTTATCCGGCTCACTCACCCAATAGGCAAAATGGGAGGCATATTGTTTGATTAGTTCAGTACTACCGTCTGTAGATCCCCCATCTATCACTATCCACTCATAATCATTGAATGTTTGAGTGACCACACTCTCAATGGTTTTTCGCAATCCTTCTCGATTGTTCAGATTAATTGTTATGATGGATAGTTTCATATTACGATACCTTGCCAGACCCACTGCACTGATAATCGTGTCGTATCTATGCTATCAATTGCATGATTGTCAACATAATAGAACTTTCGACGTTTGTTCAAGCCAACAGATTCCTATAGAATTATCTATGATACTTATTCTTTATTTTGATTCTCAACGTTATTATACGGTTACGACAGCGACTTACACCCGCTACTATCAACAGGAAAAAGTTCGTCAGTGCAGTACAAAACTTTCCATTATAATATACTTGACAAAAATGGGATATCCAGTCCATATCTGGTTTAAGATGTGGTGGACAACCATCTCTCACATCCTTCCTTTCTTGCCACCATACATCTGTCAACACTGTACTTATACCACTATTATCGTACCACACTACAAACTGATCAATATGCTTAAAACTACAGCCCTTCAGAATCAAATCGAGATAGTATTTCCTATCTGAAACAATCTGAAAATGCTCATCATACAAATTATCGTCAAATAAAGTTCTCCTAAAAAAAGATGCTTGATGAGAAATCGACCGACCACTATACAGGTATGAATAAGATAGAATATCGGGGGCGATATAGTTACCAATGCTCCCGTTCTTATTTATATTTTTAGCATTTCCATAAAATACATCTGCATAATAATCCTTTTCAAATATCTTTTGCAATGTAGATTCTTCATATAACATGTCTCCACTGTTGAGAAACTGTAGCCATTCCCCTTTTGCCTGACGAATACCCTTATTCATGGCGTTGTATATGCCCTTGTCTGGTTCACTTACCCAATAAGCGAAATGGTCTGCATATTGGGCGATCAGCTCTGCACTACCATCCGTAGACCCCCCATCTATTACAATCCACTCAAGATCATCGAATGTCTGAGAAATCACACTTTCGATAGTTTTTTGCAGGCCCTCACGATTATTCAAATTAATTGTTATGATTGACAATCTCATATAAAGATGCCTTTGCTGTGAAATATCAACTAACAAAGTTATTCATATTGCTATAATTGCTATAGCAATCAGATGGGTTGTATCCAGATCTTAATAAACCTCCCCTCATCCATTGAATAGTATATTCTAGGAGGATACCCAAAATATTTCTTTTTATATCTGGTTTCTAAATCCAATCTGATTCTTAGTTTTGCTATTATTTTATTAATTTTTCGAATCTTATTATATCTTTTTAATATCAAGATATCCTCTTTTGATATTTCTTCATTCTGAAGAACACTCCTACACTCTTCTTCATATTTATCTATATGGGCGACGGATAATTGATGGCTACTCCATTTACGAAATCCCCCCACCAATGCACTTGTTTGATATAGTTTTGCATGACGAAAGAAAGACAACCATAATGCAAAATCCCCTGCATATTTCAATTGCGTGTTGAGGCCTTCCGTTTTTTCCCAGAGAGACCGCCGCCATGCCGTTGATTCTTGCTGAACCCAATGATAGTCTCCCACGAAGAAATCGTATTTTGAAAAAGCTTTCCCCTGCCAAACAGCAACCGCCCGTCCCCCACAATCATGATTGTCCCAAACAGAATTAGCACCCTCAAGCCACTCTACTTCCGGATATACTGTGAAAATTTCGGCAATGGTAAAGAGTGAACCTTTGTGGTACATATCATCAGCATTGAGCCAAGCCATTATTTCTCCCGTAGAATGTTCAAAACCTTTCTGGATGGCCTCATACATTCCATTGTCAGGCTCACTTACCCAATAGGATAGTTGCGCTGCATATTTCTTGATAACTTCAAGGGTCCCATCAGTGGAACCTCCATCAATGATGATGTATTCTAGATTGGGATAGTTCTGGTTTAGTATTGACCGAATTGTTGCCTCAACATGCTTTACTTGATTGAGTACCGGAGTTACGATTGATATTTTAGGATAATCCATATTGTTAGAGGATCTACATTCAAACATGCTGCACTATTGGCTTTCCGTTTTCGACACTTGCCAGCGAGGGCACCGAACAGGTGGTTTTCTGATAAATCTTATATTGTGGTGTTTGTGTTTTTGACGTTAGTGTTTATGGTGGCGGTCAATGGTATCATAGTAGTCTATAGGTTTTGCATCCCTTTTTTTACTCCTCTTTTGCTCATCTTTTTCCTAACTCTACTGTAACTACGCTCCAACAATAGTAATACTCTATAGCAACTCTATATAGACATGGCCCGAATCCTTTAAGTTTTTGTATGCCGATTGGGTATTTCATATTGTGTTATCTGATTCGCCGTTTAACGCTGTACTTTTTTAGAGCAAAGCCAGAGTCAGGTCGAATTTGGACATTTCTTAGAGGATGGCGCGGTTTTTAGATTAGCTGTTATGATAGATAGCTTCATGGGGAGAAAAAACCATTGACACATTGGACAACCATTTCGCAGGAGTGACTATCCATAATAGGACTTATGGGAATGCTCAATTCCTGGGAGTGTATTTTTTCTGTTATGGGCAGAGATAATTCGTTCCATTTTGAAAAACATTTTTGTTTATGTGGAGGGATGGGATAGTGTATTAATGTTTGTATATCAATGGAACTGAGATATTTTTGTAGCTTATCCCGTTCCGGTGTTAGTATTGGAAAGATATGGTACACATTGCTCCCATCTGGAGCTTTAGCTATTGTGCGAAGGATTTCTCCCCAATGGATATTGTTATAGTAGCAATTGGCGACTTGTTGCCGACGATTATTATCTTCGTCAAGATGCTTTAAACGAACATTCAGTATGGCAGCTTGTATTTCATCCATCCGACTGTTGCGTCCACAGAAAGTGAAATGATACTTTTGGGGAGAACCATAGTTCGCCAACGTTCTAACAACAGAAGCAAATTCATCATCATTGGTTGTAACTGCACCAGCATCACCCATCGCGCCTAAATTCTTTCCAGGATAGAAACTATGGCCAGCTGCATGACCAAGAGAGCCCGTCTTTCGACCATCACTAGATTGACAACCATGTGCTTGTGCATTGTCTTCAATGAGGAGTAGGTTATGTTTCTGACAAATGGCGTTTATTTTGTCTGTAAACGCACAACGTCCATAAAGGTGAACGATGAGAATCCCCTTTGTGCGACTTGACAGATGTGATTCTATAGCTTCTTCGTCAATCTCAAGCGTTTCTAATTTAGGTTCGACAAGCACTGCTTGCAGACGATTCTCTGTTATTGCGAGGATAGAAGCAATATATGTATTGGCCGGTACAATAATTTCATCCCCTTCATGGAGTATGCCAAGCTCTATGTATGCACGGAATATCAATTTTAAGGCATCTAAACCATTTCCGCATGTCACACAGTGTTTTGTGCCAATATATTGGGCATAATTGTTTTCAAAAGATTCACACTCTTTTCCAAGCAAATACCACCCGGAATGTGCAACATGGAGTATTGCCTCATCAATTTCCTTAGTGTATTTGGCGTTTATGGCCTGAAGATCCAGATACTTAATCATCGTAGGGTTTAAAGATATAATCGGACTCGTCAAATGGTTCAGAGGCGACAACCATTAATATCGCATCCGGGGTGAAGTTATACATCTTATGCCAATCCTCTGGCTTTAGTAGCAATCCTTTTGATGGTTTATCAAGAAAATAATGGTTTTTCTCTTTTCCATTATCGCAAAAGATTTCGCAGCTACCTTGTAAGCAAATTGCCACCTGCACGGTTTTATGATGCCGATGACCGCCGCGTTCAGAATCGTCAACCCCATAGATGTAAAAAATCCTTTTCATCTCGAACGGAAAAATATTCTCGATGACTGTCAGATTACCGCGATTATCAGTATGCGTTTCTAAATTAATTAACTTTGCCATATTAACCTATCCAATAAAGATATCCTTTTTCGTGATTTCTAAAACGTTGGAAGATCTCTTTGAACCATCTTTTGTAAGTGGGAAATTCAATCTTCTGATCGTTAGAACAATTAGATCTCGGAGATATCATTCTTATCCTATAGTGACTCCAAATGAGACGGGGCAAATAGGAATTGTATATGTATTTCCGAACTGAGCGTGGCAATCTGTAGACGGTGTATCTGTATTCTCGCAACAATCCTTTTCGATGACATCTCAATCCATGGAAATGAAAGAAGATTAGGTTAAAGTGTTTTTGCGTATCAAGTTCGGTTCCTTCGATGCCACTTTTTTTTCTATGAAATGAGTACTGTTGCATGTTCCACGGTGACACTCCGCCACCTAAGTGTTCCAGTTCATGTACACCGTTGAACCGTTCTGGCCAATCGTCAAGGTATTTCTGATCACCAAATTTTCCATCTTCCATTCGGTTATAGCACCAATCGAGACATGCATTCCTCCACCAGCGAAGAATATTGAGTCCATTCTCTGTGTTTTTGAATGTCATGAATTGTACACAATATTTTCCGGAGGTATTTGTCTGGTCGTAGTCAGATGTATAGCGATGAGATGTTATTAAGACATCGTCACTTTCTCCCATTTCTTCAATCAGTATGGATGGATTGGCATAGAAATAAAGGTCCGAATCAATATATGTACAGTGAGAAAGGTCGTATTTTTTGATACAATATAGAATCGTAGATGATGAGCATGTCCAGCAGTATTCTCCTCTGGTGCGTGTTGGTTTTACTTTTAATAGTTCTTCATCTTCAAATTCTGAGAGGGGAATGACGGTAGCATGTTTTGGATGTATTTTCTTTAGAATGTGTGGAAGAGTCTCATCAAAAGCAAAAATATACAAATGAAAATCTTTGCAATATCTTTTCAAGGACTTATACATTGCAAGCCCTTGTGCAGAGTAGTTAGTATCGAATAGTGTGCAAAAGTTGTATTTTGCCATAATAAACAAGTGACTTTACCGTTTTTTGAAGAGAAATCCCTTGTAGTAGGAAGGGATATTGGCTTGATCTATTGTACTGTCAAAGTCAAGAATCAAGTCGTATTTATCTTGCATAATCTCAAGTAGTTTTTCCTCGTTCAAGAACCAAGAAGGATATTGCGCATCATAAATCTCAGGTGATACGGTTTGAAGAGTTAAACGGTCACGCTTTTCTGCATTAAACTGTATTCTGTCGAGCAGAATGTAGTTAATGCCGCTATCGATAAACCTTTTTGCCCAGGTGTAGGGTTCTTCCAGATATTGTAATGTGCTGCTTGAAAGTAGAACGTTGGCGTTTTTAACATCCTCAATTTTGTTCGCAAAATTTAGTGTACTATCTGCAATTTGCGCATCCCCCAAATTGACGTATGCAGGTTGCTCAACTACCGTCCATCGTTCAATGTGTAGGGGCTTTAGGAATTCTTTATTTTGAAAATAGTGACTACCTAAGGCTCCCCCGAAATCCAATACGCGTAATTTATTATTCTGTTCTATTGCAACCTTAAACAAACAAGCAAGCAAAGGATAAGAATATTGTATTTTGTCAAAAATAAAAGAATCTCGTTCAAAAACAGCCTCGCCATTTTTTACTTTTAGTGTCGATTGAAGAGTTTTTTCTATGATGTTGTCTGCAGAATATCCTTTGCATAGGGCGGATACTTCTGCAAAAGAATTATAATCACCAAAATAACCATATTTCTCAGAAAGCGAAGCTTCGGGCCTTTGGGGTATTTTTTTCTTCAAAAGTGATATTTTTTTTAATACGGGCATATAATTTTCTTTAGTTTTCTTTTTAGTAGATTATGCACATGTGGCTCGATGACATAACCGTTGAGATGCTCTTTATATTATATTCATTATATATTATTCCAAAGTTCGTCTTTCAAACGCATCAATCCAAGAATACTCGCTCGCGTTATATATTTTTAGTTTCTTATAGTCGGCGTATTTCCGTAAATCTTCGTAGTTTTTAAATACATTTGTTATTGCTTGCAATTCTTGCCATAGTGGCGTATGTAATGGACGCATCTTTGTGCGGTCAAATAGGTCTTGGTCGCGGTAAACTTCTTCGTTTTTATAGAAATGTGATTCTACTGAATAAAGTTGATTGTTTTCTTGATGAACCCTTAAATTGGAAATAAAAGAAGTATCGGCGCCAATAAGGTAGGTCTCTGGATATCCCCAATAAAGAGACAAGTAAATACAAAGATTGAGAATTGTTTGAATGGGGGGCGTCGATATGTTTCCATCCCAGGCGCAGTATGGATTCATTCCATTGGGAATACGGGTAGTGTCATTGTAGGGCAGAATGTTGATATTGTTGTTGGTTTGAAGTGCTTTGACAAAAGGACTGTCCTCAACACTTTTGGGAATGATTAATCGGATGGACCAGGATGTTTTTTTTACAATTTGTTGTAGAAGTTCTTGCACGGTGTTTTTAAACTCTCCTCTCCCTGTGAAATATGCTGGATCTGCAAGCGTATAAATTGATGGTCGAAGCATTTCGTAAAATGGCGTCATTGCAAAACAGTTCACCACAATACAGTCGTTGTTTTTAATAATATCTTCGTATTTTTCAATCGATATGTTTAAGGAAGGGCCATTGCCCATGATAATAATCTTTTCTGATTTGTGTTTAATCTGAGGCAGAGGATTCCCATATGAGATGAAATTGGGGGTCTTTTTCATTCGACGGAGTATTTCCGGAATGATCGGGGGAGTGATCATTTTGATTATCTTTCTTGAGAGCATGTCATTATCTGCTTAATATGCTATCTATTAGCTCTCTCACACATCCTTCACCTCCTTTTTTCTCCATTATATGTATCCCTGTGATGGCCTTGATTGACTCGTCGGCATCAGATGGGCAAGCTGCGTATCCTACATTTTCTAGAATTTCTTTGCAATTAATGTCGTCTCCCATATATACCACCTCATTTAATGTGATGCCCATATCGTTGCATATCTCTTTCGCTGCTGATAGCTTGCTTCCATCACGTTTCCCTTGGTAGAGATAATCAACATTGAGTTTCTTCGCACGGTTTGTGACGATACGGGTTACTTCTGTTGTGATGAAACCAGTTTTAATTCCGGCTTGTTGGAGTAGTTTCAATCCCATTCCGTCGCGAGTATTGAATTTTTTGAGTTCATCACCCTTTTCGGAATAATACATTCCTGCGTCAGTGAGGACTCCATCAACATCCGTTAAAAAGAGTTTGATTTTTGAAGGGACATCGCTTTTTGATAATAGGTGTCTTTTCATTAGTTGTTCAAGGATCACCCAATCATCAGGTTCATCTATTTCATAAGCGGTGTATTCTGGCATTTCGTATATTCCTATTTCCCCGCTTAAACGATTTTTGTCACGCAGAATGTTTCCAACAGAGTTAATATAAAAAGCTCCATTTTCCATAAGAATGCCATCAAAATCCTGCCTTCTAGGGCGATTTTGGTAATCGTAATTTTGAGATGTGCCATTGTTATTCCAGAAGAAGCGTTTGGTGCGTACACAAGAAAGGATGGAGTCGTATCTCGATGTTTGATACATTCTTAGTGCTTCTTGGAAGTGAATGGTTTGTGTTAGTGGCGAGGTCGCTTGAACAAGCACAAATGTATCGGTAGGGGGAAGACTGGCGGCGTTTAGATATTCTATCATAACGCTCTCCGTACTAGCTGTATCGGAGGCATTCTCAGTAGATCTATGATAAATTAGAGTTTTTGTGTATTCTCTGTTGATGATAACTTGTTCTATCTCTTGTGAGTCTGTGGCAATAATTATTCGGTCAATATTTTGACAGACTTCTAATGCCTCAATATTCCAGCATACAAGAGGTTTCCCGCAAAAAAGTTTAATGTTTTTTAGAGGAATGGATTTACTGCCACCGCGTACGGGTATGAAAGCAATGTTCATTTTTATTGTTTGATTAAATAACTAGGTTTCTCATGGGAAAATGGGAATTTATATAGGGAATAGTGTTTTCCTTCTAGGAATTCTTCAATTGCTAAAGTTTCTCCCTCAATTGTTGCATAATCATCGAACAACACAATTCCATCTGGTACAATCCTATCCCAGCAATATTCTAATGCTACTTTGCAAGGGTTATATACATCGGTGTCAATATGAAGTAATGATATTCGGAATGCTGGGTTTTCTTTTAGAAAGATTGGTAACGTTTCACAAATATCGCCCTTTATCAGTTGAACATTGTTGATTTTTTTTAGTTGCAAACTGGCTTCAATTTCCTCTTTTGATACAAATTCGTTGGAGAACTGATTGTTCCATTTGTTAATAAAGACTTCGTCGCTAGGTACAGTGTTTGATAATGGGAATTGCCCAAACATATCAAATCCAACGATTTTTCTGGAATTCTCGTTTTCCAATAATTCACGAAATGTGGCCCATTGAATAAGTGATCCGCCTTTGAATACTCCAATTTCTATCACTCCACCAGGGATATTTGTTGTTTTCTTGTAAACCTCATAATGGGCAAGAATATTTCCAATCCTGTATGGCTGACTTGTTAAATAGAAACCGTTTTCGTAATAGAAACTTTTGTTTTCGTCGAATTTGTTTATCATAAATTTACGATATGTTTTAGTTTGTTCCGTTGGACCATTTCAATATCAAGGATATCTTTTTCTTTGTAGGTCAAAGCTTTTGCTACAGCTCGACAGTTGCGAGCTAGTTTGCGGACTCCATCAGGCTCAAGTGATGCCGCATGGTCTGTACCTTTCCAAGTACGGTCAAGAGTGTAATGGCGTTCAATGAACTCTGCTCCCAGAGCAACTGCCGCTGTGTCAATAGCTATCCCTAAATGATGCCCAGAAAAGCCAATGGCTTTTACTCTATTTCCGTACTGCTCCTTCATTCGTGTTATCTCAAGCAGGCAAATGTCCTCGAACGGAACCGGGTAACCAGAAGTACAATTGTATAAAATCACATCTTCTGCCCTTCCGTTCTGTTCAAAAAAATTGACAATTTTTTCTTCTTCTATTTTGCTTGTCATACCAAAAGAGACGTGAATTTCACCACCATAGTTGTCGCATAAGTATTGTAGCATGGGTTTGTTTAAATTGCAAGCAGAAGGAATTTTTATTAATTGTGGATGGAGCGAGGTTATCTCTTTGGCAGACGTTAAATCCCATACAGAGGTGGAATAAACAACCCCGTATTTTTCACACCAGTCTTTTAATTGACGGTGTTGTTCAAGTGTGAATTCTAAAAAATCACGATGTTCGCCATAAGTTCTCCCATAGGAATTCACAGGATTAGGATGAGGGGCATTATATTCTTCAGGTGTTAGAAGTTCCTGATTGCATCTTTTCTGAAACTTGACAATGTCAACTTTACAATAGGTGGCAGCCATCTCAATCATCTCTTTGGCAATGCTAATATCGCCTTTGTGATTGCAACCGATTTCTGCTATGATGATTGGTGCTTTCATATCTTACTTTGAATATGTTTTATCCCGTTTGATGTAAGGTCGGATGTGTTTCCATCCTAATGCACATGCGGTGTTATAGATTCTTTTTTGAAAAGTTTTTTTGTCATATCTTTTTTTACATTCTAGTATGTAATTTGCATTTTTTTGTGGATAGACAGATAAACTGTCATCATAAATATAATTGATTTGAGGAGTGATATCACTTGTTTTTTGACAAATAAAAGTGCATCGCTCGTCACCGTAGATTACTTTCAATCCATATCTCTCGAATAGGATGCGAAGATACTGTTCATAGAAGTTGTATACATGCGCATTTTGAAAATATGTAAGTGGATCTGGATATATCTCCGAAATACAAAAAACCCCTGGTACTTGAATATACAGATATTTACTTGTTCTTAGTTTCGGTAATAATTTCTGCATTTCTTGTAAAGGTGACAATAAATGTTCAAAGACATGGTTCATTATGATTAAATCGCAACTACTGTCTGCCGCTTGTTTATAGAAGTCTCCATAATATAGATTCAACCCTTTTTGTCTACCATAATTTAGGTAATTATTGTCGAAATCGTAGCCGGATATGTTTTTCTCTTTTTTTTGAAATGGTAATAGAATACCGCCCGCCCCGCAACCTATTTCGACTACATCTTTTATGTCACCCACAAGAGAGTGTTGTTCAAGTAATTCTAAAATAAAATTTCCCATCATTACTTGATCCTGAAAAAAGAGGTTGTTAGGAACATGGGCTGTATATACTTTTCTATAATATTTTTCGTAAAACAAGTTGTTGGATTGTTCGTTAAATACAACGCCACTTCTGATTAAACCACATTTTGAACAAATAATTTGCGGTATGGGCAATCCATATCTATCCTTTTTTGAAACAATAATATCATTTTCTTTGTGTTCGTTATTGCAGAGACAATGATTCTCGACAAGGAGAAGTTCTTTCCGCTCTATGGCGTCAAGCAATTCCTTAACGTATCTACGATTCTCATGCTTGCATTCCACTGCTGGCCTGCCATTATTCTTCCATATGGGGAACTTGGATGATTTCATTTCGGGTATTATTGGGTATCAAACTTTTAAAATATCCCATTTTACAGGATAATAAATATTGCCGGCACGTTCTGCATCTCGGAAGACTTTTCTGTCACATATCTCAAACGTAAGAATGTTTTGTCGAAGATCGTTCACATTCATGGCAGTTTCCATAAGACCAATCGTAAGTGTGTATTTCCCGGGTTTTAAAAAAGGATTTGGAATTACAATAAAAGATTCATAGGTTCCTTTTTCTAAATCAACATAGCCGTTATACTCATCTGTTCTTTCATTATACCATACAATTTCTCCTTGGGTGTTTGAAATGTAAAATGCAATGTGAATATTCATTGTTTTCACAATCTGGAATTTAAGATACAATGTAATTGAATCATCTACATCAATGGGATTGTTTATTACATCCCCTTGATTGTCTATTAGTTTTGCCTCAAGAAATTGATGTGTTTTTGTATTGTCAGAGTTAAAAAAAACTTGACCCTTTAATTCTTTATTGTCAATAGTCATATCAAGATATTGCCCAATTATTTCATCAACTCTACCAATGTTTCGAATAGAGCCATTGTCCAATAAAATTCCTCTATTACATAATCTACTAACGCTTTTCATATTGTGGCTGACAAACAGCACGGTGCGGCCTTCGCCTTTACTGACGTCTTGCATCTTGCCGATGGCTTTCTTTTGGAATTCGGCGTCACCAACGGCTAAAACTTCGTCAACAACCAATATTTCGGGGTCGAGATGGGCGGCGACAGCAAAACCGAGACGTACCATCATACCACTGCTGTAACGCTTGACGGGGGTGTCCAGATAACGTTCACATCCCGAAAAATCGACTATTTCATCCAGTTTGCTGTCTATCTCTGCCTTGCGCATACCTAGGATACAGCCGTTCATGTAGATGTTCTCCCGCCCCGTTAACTCAGGGTGAAAACCTGTACCCACCTCCAGCAAAGATGCGATACGGCCTCGAATGTATATCTTGCCTGTGGTAGGATACGTGACTCGCGACAAGAGCTTCAACAGTGTACTCTTGCCTGCACCATTCTTGCCGATGATGCCGACTACATCGCCTTGATGGATTTCAAGGTTGATGTCTTTCAGCGCATAGACAAAGTCACACTTGCCCTTGCTGGCTCGGTCGTTGGTCTCGCCAATCTTAAGATAGGGATCCTCCTTGTGTCTCACTGAGGTAAGCCACCACCTTCGAATGTCGTGGCTCAACGTTCCTGTACCCACCACCCCCAACTGGTACAGTTTACCAACATTCTCAAACTTGATTGCTATATCACTCATATCAACGGGGTTGAATATGTCATTATTCTGCGTTATTATAAAGCTTACGCTTAGTGACTCCCACGAAAACCGATAATCTATCCCGTGGAAACACAATGATTTGGTTTTGCAAAAATACTAAATTATTCCCAGATACACAACAAGCAAAATCATATTTATTAACAATTCGGTGGTGACTTCCCCTCATTATCGCAGCGAATTCGGAGCCCTTGATATGAAGAAGCCGCGCCCCAAATGGGGCGCGGCTTCCATAGCAACTAATTACCCAACTGCTACTTGAATGCGTTTTCGCTGAGGCCTTTGCCGCCAATCTTGAGGTCTTCCATATAGGAGGGTACGTCGTGACCCAGGTATTTCTCCACATAGAGTTTGGCAAGGTATTGACCCAGCATGAATCCGTGACCGCGAAGGCCCACAAGAAGTCCCACTTCGGGATCGACGATATAACGCGGTTCGGTATACCATCCTGCCCAAACGGCGTGGAATCCCACGCTACGCAGATTGGGAATCCACTCGGCGAACATCTCGCTGACCACCTCAAGGAATTCTTTGCTGTTGTACTTCAGATTCTGTCGGGCTTCGAAAGAGTCACAGTCGGGCGAGGCACAACCGATAATCTGCCCCGTGTGCGCAAACTGCTGCCCATAGACAGCCGAGAATCCTTTGTAGTGGCGACGGTCAATGACCATGTCGAGAGGTTCGCCACCAATACCCATCATGGGCAGACGTCGCGTGATGAAGGCCTGATGTTTGACAGGATAAAGACCCGTATCAATGCCGAGCATATCGGTGAATTTTTCGGCGCCCCAGCCCATGGCGTTGACAAAATGGTCGGCACAGAATTCGATGTACTGTCCCTGATGTGTGTGCACAAGGGCATAGAACTTGCCGGCCTGTTTCTGGACATGGAGGAGCTCACAATCCTCGTAAAGACGTCCACCGAGGTCGATAGCCAAGCCGCGGATATAGTCGATGACGCGACCCGGAGTGGCCTGCCAGCAGTCGCGCGTCATCAGAGCGTGGCTATAGATGGTCTTGGTGTCGTCCCAAAGAGGCGATATTTCCTTTTTGAAATCCTTGCGCTCGACCATGTAGGCGTCGCTCCATGCACGGGAAGCATCAAGCGATTTGTAGGTGGCCTCGTCGTGAACCATGTTCACATAGCGGGTCTGCTTATAATTAATATTGTAGACCTTCTGGATTTGCTTGAAGATTTCGTGATTGTGGACAGCGATGTCGGCGATGTCGGGATTGGAAAACGCCGGACGGCCACCGCCGATGCAGCGCCAGGAGGCACCACGGCTGTAATTGATAAGCACTGGCTTCTTGCCTGCTTCTGCGAAATAACGGAAGAGACCGCTACCGGCAATACCGCCTCCGGCGATGAGCACTTCAATGTTTTCCTTGATAACGTTGTTGGCCTTGGGATAGACAAACACCTCCTTGGTACCCTCAGTATAGACGTCGCCAAGAGTGACCTGGCTGGCCAACGGAGCACGCGGGGTGGACTCGCCAACCAGTTCGATGCCGTGGGCACGCAGTATCTGACGGGCTCGCGGTATGCAACGCTTGCCACGACAAGGACCCATGCCCATGCGGGTGATGTGCTTCAACTCGTCGGCAGAGATATATTTGCGGTCGCCGATGACTGCCAACACAGCATCCAGCGAGATGTCCTCGCAATGGCACACGTAGGCGGGAGCGTCCTCCTGCTGCGTGCCGCATGGCTGCAGCTGTAAGTTCTCGGGATAGTTCTCCTTGACAATAAACCCACGGGCTTGGGTGAGGTCGTCACCATCCAGCCGGACAACCTTGACACGGGCAACATTGGTTTTATTTTCCTTGACAAGGACTTTCTCTATCACGCCCTCGCCCACCTGACGACCGTTGTCGTCCACCAGGAAGACCTCTTTACCCTCTTCCACCGCATATTCCACGGGGAGGAATACCATCTGCTTGTTCACGTCGTAGCCGAAGATGGCCAGACCTGGACAATGGTTGACGCACTGCATACAACCGATACATTTGTCGTAGTCCACCACAGGGGTCGATGAGGTAGTGGGTTTGCTGATGGCACCCTGCGGACAGGCGAAGGTGCAGGGATTGCAAGCGAAACCGTACACGCAGTCGGCCATGACGAACGGTTTGGCCTTCATACGCTCTGCGACAGGTTTGATGGGCTCCTGAAGCACACGCACGGGGCGCTGCTGCGAGTCGATATATTGGCGAGAGATTTCGAGATATTCGTCGTAGTTGATGCGGAGACCCATATTCTGCGCCACCTCGTAGGCCGCCTGCCGGCCGCGAAGCACAGCGCTGGTGCCCTCGCCGATGCGTATGGCGTCGCCCACGCCATAGGTGTTGATGCCAAACACATCCTTGCCTTTCGTGAGCAGCTGGTTGTCGGGGACGAGGCCGGTGCAGATATTGATAATGTCGATACCGTCAATCACCTGCTCGGTGCCAGCCACGGGCTGGAAGTTCTCGCACTTGGCGATAACAGCGCCCGTCACTCCGGTACGGTCGGCGTTGGGGATGGCTCTGAGGAGGGTGTAGCCCGTCATGATGGGGATGCCAAGACGGCGCACGCGGTTGGCCTGCACAGGGAATCCTCCCTCGTGGGGCATGGCCTCGATGATGGCGCGTATGGTGGCGCCGGCCTGCATGCCCTGATAGGAGGTAAGATAGCCGATGTTGCCGGCACCCACGGTGAGCACCCGCTTGCCCAGCAAGGTGTGTTCCTGGTTCATCATCTTCTGAAAGACGGCAGCCGTATAGACACCCGGCACGTCATCGTTCTCGAACGTGGGCATGAACGGCACGGCGCCCGTGGCCACCACAAGGTGCTGGGCGTCGACATAGCCAATCTCCTGGGTCTCGATGTTCTTGATGGCGATGCGGCGTCCTTCCAGCAGGTCCCACACCGTGTTGTTGAGCAGGATGCCGTCGTGATTGTCGCCCGCCAGCGTCTTGGCGATGTCGAAACCACGCATACCGCCAAATTTCTGTTCCTTCTCGAAGAAGAAGAACTGGTGGGTCTGCATGTTGAACTGGCCGCCAATACGGGCGTTGTTGTCGATAACGAGATTGTCGATACCCAGGGCATTGAGCTGCTCACGGCAGGCCAGACCTGCGGGGCCGGCGCCAATGATGGCGACGGTAGTCTTGTAGATCTTCACCTCACGGGGCTGGGCAGGTTCCACCTCGGGCTGATAGTCCTTGGTGAGTTCACACACCTCATGCACGTTGTCTACTTTGGTGATGCAGATACGGCGTATCTTGCCATCCACCAACATCTCGCAAGCGCCACACTTGCCTATGCCGCATTCGAGACTGCGGTTGCGGCCATCAATGCTGTGGCTGTGGACAGGAAAACCTGCCTGATGGAGAGCGGCGGCGATGGTATAGCCCTTCTGCCCACGCACTTTCTGGCCGTTGTAGATGAATTCGACCGCATCGGTCTGCGGAATGTCGAGGATGGGATGATGTGCAATCTTGTACATGTAATAAAATGTTTAATGATAATTCTTTAGTATGAATATGCCTTGCGGCTGAAACGGATGCAAAGTAAAGAAATATTTGCGAAAAATACAAATCTTTTTGGCATTATCCTTTCCTGTGGCCGTCCACACCAGACCGAAAGCCCTATTCCATCGGAGTTTAGCACTCTCCTAAAGTGTCCGGCTTTCGAAGTTGCACTACCCTACCCCGTGGCGAATCGCAAGTGGCGGTGGAGGGACACATATATAATGTATAACACGGCACCCCGTGGGCTTAACAATATTAGGGCCGAAATTTCTCCTCGGGACTTTCAAATTTCTCCACGAGACTTTCAAATTTCTCCACGAGACTTTCGAAAGTCTCCTCGGGACTTTTCAAAGTCTCCACGGGATTTTTCGGCACTCCCCTCGAGACCCCTCTGCCACCTCTCCAGAGATGAGGAAGGAGTTCAACCAAATATGAGAAATCCCGTGGAGATTTTGAATCCCCACGGGATGTTGGAGTCACTATGGCATGGCAGGCGGGCGGGGTACCCTGACGCTGCCGTTTCGCCTACTTCAGCTCCCAGGTAGCGCCATCTTTGCCGTCCTTGACGGTAACGCCGAGGGCGCTGAGCCGGTCGCGAATCTTGTCGCTCGTAGCCCAGTCCTTGTTGGCCTTGGCTTGGGCGCGCACGTCGAGCACCATCTGCATCAGCCCGTCGAGCAGCAGGGTGTTGTCGCCGGTGGCTTCATCCATCAGGCCGAGGATGTCGAACAGGAAGGTGTCGAACAGCGACTTCATCTCGTCGATATCGGGCTGCGACAGCATGGCTTTCTTGTCGTTGACCGTGTTGATGATCTTAGCCATGTCGAAGAAATGGGATATGACGATAGGCGTGTTGAAGTCGTCGTTCATGGCCTCGTAGCACTTCTGACGGTAGCCCTTGACATCGACGCTCGAGCTGGCCGACGGCTGCAGCCCCTTCAGCGTCTTGTAGGCCTGCATAAGGCGGGTGTAGCCCTTCTCGGCGGCCTGCAACGCCTCGTTGCTGAAATCGACCGTGCTGCGATAGTGGGCCTGCAGGATGAAGAAGCGGATGGTCATGGGCGTGTAGGGCTGTTGCAGCATCTCCTTGCCGTCCTTGTCCTTGTGGCTGCCCGTGAAGAACTCGTCGAGGGTGATGAAGTTGCCCAGCGACTTGCCCATCTTCTGCCCGTTGATGGTAATCATATTGTTGTGCATCCAGTACTTGCAGGGGCCGTGACCGGTGACGGCGGTTTGCTGGGCAATCTCGCTCTCGTGGTGCGGGAACATGAGGTCCATGCCTCCACCGTGGATGTCGAACGTCTCACCCAGATACTTTGTACCCATGGCGGTGCACTCCGTGTGCCAGCCAGGGAAGCCCACGCTCCACGGGGAGTTCCAACGCATGATATGCTCGGGCGAGGCCTTTTTCCAGAGAGCGAAATCGGCCGTCTCGCGTTTCTCGCTCTGACCGTCGAGCTCGCGGGTGGTGGAGAGCATCTCGTCGATGACACGGCCGCTGAGACAGCCGTACCTATGGGTGTCCTCCTGATATTTGCGCACATCGAAATAGACCGAGCCGTTGCTCACATAGCCGTAGCCCCTGTCGAGAATCTTCTGCACCAGCTCAATTTGCTCGATGATGTGACCGCTGGCCAAGGGCTCTATACTGGGGCGCAACACGTTGAGGGCATCCATAGCTGCATGGTAGCGGTTGGCGTAATACTGCGCCACCTCCATCGGCTCCAGCTGCTCAAGGCGTGCCTTCTTGGCAATCTTGTCCTCCCCCTCGTCGGCATCATGCTCCAGATGCCCCACATCAGTGATATTGCGCACGTAGCGCACCTTGTAGCCCAGATGCCTCAGGTAGCGGAACACCACATCGAAGGTAATGGCCGGACGGGCGTGGCCCAGATGGCCGTCGCCATAGACGGTGGGACCGCAGACATACATGCCCACATGCGGAGCGTTGAGCGGACGGAAAAGCTCTTTTTGCCGCGAAAGAGTATTGTAGATTAACAGATTTTGTTCCATAATATCTTTATTGCCAATAGCTTTAAGCAGGCATCTCCTGCTTGGTAAATCGTTACAAAAGTACTAAAAAAATGTGAGCAAATAGCCCTTGTCGACAAAAAAAGGTAATCGCTGTTGCTCATCTTTGAAAAAAAGTTATATATTTGCACTAACCGAACGATTTTGGCATCACCTCATATAGTTTATAGACAATCAGTCATATAAAACCATTTTGGAAAGATAAACCAATACAAAGAAAACCTAATATTAACCAAAGTCTGCGTAAAGGCGTAGACGTTAAACTCAAAAAAATCATGAAGAAATTTGCAGTTTTGTTAGTCTCCTTGATGACCATGGGCATGCTGATGTTCACCTCCTGCTCCAAGGACAAGCTGGACGGCACCACTTGGAAAGCCACCATCACCGAAAGTGGCTACACCATCACCGCCACCATGGAATTTGACGACGGCAACGTTACCCTGACTTCCACCATGGGTAGCAACTCCCACGTCCAAAAAGGCACCTACACCTTTGACGACCCCACCGTCACCATCACCTACACCGAGAATGGTGTAACCCGGACCGAGAAGGGTACCGTGAAGGGTAAGAAGATGACATTCACCGATGGTTCCAACGAAACTGTTTTCGAGAAACAGTAAGTTTTCCAGCAAAACAAACAAAGAAGAGGGTGTCTCGGAAGCGAGACACCCTCTTTTGTCTTATAGTGGGATAATCTTTTCCCTGCTCTGCCAGCCAATAAGGCATTGGTTGAGCAAAGGGAATGCTCCGTTTGGAGCGACTACGAGAACTGCTCCTGAATCTCGTTCTTCAGATATTCAAGCGCATTGTCGGTAGGGGTCTTGCTCTTGGCCACGGAGGCGAAGATGGCTCCTGCCAGCGACGAAGTATCGGCACCCTCTTTCATTCCGGCGGCGCTGGCGTTGATGAGGTTGATCATCTCCTCCTTGGCCTCGCGGATGCGGCTCCACGCCTCGGTGCTGATATAGACCTGCTGCGAGAGGTTGTGCTCCCACTCGTCGCGTATATTCTTGGTCATCACGCTTTGCAGCAGCTTGATGTCCATTCCGGGGCGGTAGCAGCGCATCACCAAGCTGTTGGGCGAGATACGCTCCAGGAAGAGCGCCATACGCTCGTAGGCCTGCAGACGGATGGGGCTCACCAGCTTGAGGTTCTCCTTTTGCTGGTCCATCTTCATCTCAAGGAGTGCTTTTTTCTGTTCGTTGTCGAAATATTTCTTGATGACCAGATAGAATATCCAGCCGGTAACTGCCACCGTGGCGATGACGACAAGGATGAGTAGCAAAGTGAATACAAAAGGTTTCATTTGGTTTGTTAGCTATTTTGATATCAATATTGAATGCGTTTTTGCAGCGTGGGACCGTGAATCAATCCAGTTTAAGCACGGCGAGGAAGGCACTCTGTGGCACATCCACGCTACCCACCTGGCGCATACGTTTCTTGCCCTCTTTCTGTTTTTCGAGCAGCTTGCGTTTGCGCGTGATGTCGCCACCGTAGCACTTGGCTGTGACATCCTTGCGCACCGCCTTCACCGTCTCGCGGGCGATAATCTTGCTGCCGATGGCGGCCTGGATGGCCACATCGAACTGCTGGCGCGGGATGAGCTCCTTGAGTTTCTCGCACATGCGGCGGCCTATGGGGTAGGCGTTATCGACATAGGTCAGCGTGGAGAGGGCGTCAACAGGGTCGCCGTTCAGCAGGATTTCCAACTTCACCAGCTTGGAGGGCTGGAAACCGTTGAGGTAGTAGTCGAGCGAGGCGTAGCCCTTCGAGATGGACTTCAGTTTGTCGTAGAAATCAAACACCACCTCGCCCAGCGGCAGGTCGAACGTAATCTCGATGCGGTCGGTGGTGAGGTAGGTTTGGTTTTTGAGCACTCCGCGCTTGTCCATGCACAGCTTGATGACGGGCCCTATGTAGTCGGCCTTGGTGATAATCTGCGCATGGATGAAAGGTTCGTACACCTCGGCGATATTGTTGGGCTCGGGCATGCCCGAAGGGTTGTACACATCTATCTCCGTGCCGTTGGTCAGCTTGACTTTGTATTGCACGTTGGGCACCGTGGTGATGACATCCATGTTGAACTCCCGCTCCAGGCGCTCCTGCACAATCTCCATGTGGAGCAGCCCGAGAAATCCGCAACGGAAACCGAAGCCCAAAGCCAGCGACGACTCGGGCTCGAATGTCAGCGACGCATCGTTGAGCTGCAGTTTCTCTATGGAGGCACGCAGCTCCTCATAGTCGTCCGTATCAACGGGATAGACACCTGCAAAGACCATCGGCTTGACGGCCTCGAAGCCCTCGATGGCCTTGTCGCACGGACGCTGCACGTGAGTGATGGTGTCGCCCACGCGCACCTCTTTGGAGGTCTTGATACCCGATATGATATAGCCCACATCGCCGGCCTGCAACTCCTTGCGGGGCTCCATGTTGAGCCGCAGCACGCCTATCTCGTCGGCATGATAGTCCTTCTCGGTCGAGACAAACTTCACCCAGTCGTTGGTGCGTATGGTGCCGTTCATGATTCGGAAATAGGAGATGATGCCCCGGAAAGGGTTGAACACCGAGTCGAACACCAGCGCCTGCAACGGAGCGGCGGGGTCGCCTTTGGGTGCGGGCACCCGCTTGACGATGGCTTCCAGAATCTCGGGCACGCCGACGCCTGTCTTGGCACTACAGCTGAGGATGTCCTCCCTCGGGCATCCCAGCAGATCCATAATCTCGTCGGCCACCTCGTCGGGCATCGCGCTGTCGAGGTCTATCTTGTTCATCACAGGGATGATTTCAAGGTCATTCTCCAGCGCGAGATAGAGGTTGGAGATGGTCTGCGCCTGGATACCCTGTGTGGCATCGACCACAAGCAGAGCCCCTTCGCAGGCCGCTATGGAACGCGACACCTCGTAGGAGAAGTCCACATGCCCCGGCGTGTCGATAAGATTCAGCACATAGCCATTGTAGTTCATCTGGATAGCGTGGCTCTTGATGGTGATGCCGCGCTCTTTCTCCAGGTCCATATCATCGAGCACCTGGTCCTGCATATCGCGCTGCGAAATGGTGTTGGTATATTCAAGCAGCCGGTCGGCCAGCGTGCTTTTGCCGTGGTCAATATGAGCGATAATACAGAAATTGCGTATCTTTTCCATCTAATTATTAATGTGCTACGATATAGGACAAACGTTGCCGCACTTCGGGCAAATCAGCTGCAAAGATACAGAAAAAATCGGAACCGATGCCCTCAGTCGTGAAAATTACAAAAAAGCCGCCAACGCCAGCAGCACCACGAATCCGCCGAGCAGATTGCGTGCCAGATACCAGCGCAGCATGAACCATCCGATGCCCGCCGCCTCGATGGCTTCCCAGTTGGGCATCGGTCCCATCCACCATCGGGGTTGCTCCTCCGGCAGGATACCCTCGGTCGAGGTGTAGCTCACCATCAGCCGGTACAGCCCCACGGCAGCAGGCAGCGTGACAACCGTTGCCAGCACGCCCCATCCCCCGACGGGCACGCTACACGCCACGCACACATACGGCAGAAAGCAGAAGCAGAACGATGCCGCCAACATGCGCCGAGAGGTCGCCAGCAACGTCGCCAGTGTCGTCTTCCCCACCGAGCGGTCAGGGTCGGCATCCATGATGCTGTGGGTATAGAGTATGTTGACCACCAGCAGCCCCACCGCCACCGACAGAGGCCATATCGCCGTCGGCACCATGCCGCACGACGCATACGCCATACCCGCCATCAGCAGCGGGCCGAAGATGAGCCCCGTCGTCAACTCGCCCAATCCGCGATAGCAGAGCATCAGCGGCTTGGCGGAATAGAAATAAGCCAGCAAGCCACCGGCTCCCGCCAGCAGCACCACCGGCCATCCTCCCCGCATCGACGGCGAGGTCTGCCAATGAAAGAACACATAGAGACCTGCCGCCAACGCCACCACGCCAAAGCAACAAGCCGCCCGCAGCGTCTCCTCAAGCGTGGCACGTCCCTCGGCCAGGTAGTTCGCCTTGCCTATCCTCGCACGCATCCCCGCACGCTGCAAGCGCTCGCGACTCTCGATGCCAGCGTTGCGATAGTCGAAATAGTCATCAAGCAGATTCGCGCAGAGATGCGCCGCAGCCACCCCCACCACCGCCAAAGCAGCCGAAAGCAAGTGGAAGCACCCCGTCGGCACCGCCCAGCACACGGCACACAGCGCCGGAAGAACACTCTGAGGCAGCGCCACCATACGCGCATTGTCCAACCAGAATTTAAGTTTCATTTGCCAAACATTTACCCAACAAAACGCCATCACCGGCTAAATATTGCGTCGCGCCGACACAACCGCATCACTCCCCCCACACCTTACCACCCAACTACTATCAACATACCAGCAACCTACCAGCTACATACTGGTCACCTACTGGCAACATACTAGTTACCTACTAGTACCCCTAGAATTACCCTAGAATTACTCTAGAATTACCCTAGAATTTGGCTAGAATTAGCGAAGATGATTTTTGAAGGAAACCGGGTCGCTGACCGCGCGTGACAGCAAACCATGCAGAACATTGGGAAAGAGCATCCAAAACATACTTTGACAACGGCATGTTTTTCTCCATAGTATGTCCCAACAAAAATTATTTTTTGCGCCCCGTTACAGCAACCAAAATTAATGGGTAATTACATGGCAATTTGTGTTTATGGTTCACATGAATTTCCATATAATTGACTATGAATTAGAAGTTTCCATACAGCATCGTAGATGCTGAATCTCAATAACACCATACTAAGCGACCGTAGGGAGTGCAGTGTGGTGAAATTACATGCTTGTAATACAAATGCGTCTCGTAGAGACGCCACAATCCGACAAGGTGGCGTCTCCTCGAGACGCTGGTAGGAGGGGGTGCACGCTACCCCACACGGCACTACGTTTCGTGTGGGGTTATTGAGATAGCGTGTCTTCGACACGCCCTTCTTTGCGACCAAAATTCATGGATAATTCGTGGCAATTCGTGTTCACTCTCACGGCAATTCGCGTTCACTCTCATGGCAATCCGTGTTTAACCATCCACACGGCAATTCGCGTTTGTGTTCACAGGAATTCTTGCCGCCACACAGCAAAAAAAAAAAAAATAAAATTTTATTTCACTGATAAATAGTATTATAAGGAAAATATTCAAAAAAAGTTTCATTTTCCGTGTTACATTTTTGCTATTTTTGCAACTAATATAATAGGGGCGTCCCTAAAAAAGAGCACCCATTGCGAAAGGGCGAGTGCCCTCCACCGGATGACAGATTATATATATTTAACATTTAATACAATTAACTAACAATCAATAAATAATTAACAAAAATTCATATCTTTGCAAAAAAAAATTCACCCCCCATGTTGACTTTCGGCCCTGAAAAATGCTATTTATAGGCAGCAGATAGCAGAAAACCGTGTCAACGTATTTCACCACAATGCAAGCCGACACACGCCAATATACTGAGTTTCTGGACATGCTCCGCCAATGCGAGAGCACGCTGATGAGAGTGTGCCTCTGCTTCACCAACCGCAGCAGCGACAGCATCCGCGACCTCTACCAGGAAATCGCCTGCAACCTGTGGGAGTCCTGGCCCCGTTTCAGAGGCGACAGCAACGCCAGCGTGTGGGCCACCCGCATCGCCCTCAACGTCGCAGGACAGGAAATCCGCAAGCGAAGACGCCTGCCGCAGTTTGTGGAACTGGACACATCCACCTACGACACCATCGCCGACGAAGCTGCCGACCGGAACATCCAGCAACTCTACCAACTTATCGACCAACTCGATGACGACACCGACCGCAAACTGCTCTTCCTCTACCTCGACCACCACCGTTTCCGAGAGATCGCCGAGATAACAGGCACCACCGAAAACGCAATCAAACAGAGATTCTACCGCATAAGAAAACAACTGAAAATCCTTAAACAACTCGACAATGAATAACCCCGACAACGACACCATCGCCAATGCCCTGGAGAGGCGACATCCCGACGGCACCCTCCCCGACGCGACACCATGCGGTGACACGCAGCATAGCGCAGCGCGGTGTGGTGGGCAAGGTGGTAACCCGCAAGGGAGCATCCCCTGCGGTGCCGACACCACACCATGCGCAGCGCAGCAAGACATCCCCGACCCCGAGGGCGACGCCCTGCTCGACGAACTCCAGTTCCTCTGGGACGACCAGTCGCGCCGCATCGACAACATCCTCGTCTCTCATCCCGGGATGCAGCCGCAGCGGCTCCGCCGCCGCTGCCACACAACACGGCGGCGCCAGGTCCTGGCCGAGTACCTCATCCTTGCCCTCATCAACCTCGCCGCCGGCGGCTATGCCTTCGCCACCCTGTTTCACGACCCTTACGTCCTCATCCGCGTCACGGGCTATCTCCTCGCCGCCACCAACACCTTCCTGACGGTCCACTGCATCATACACTTCGCCGTCATCCTCCGTCACCATCCCGCACGTGTAGGCACCCTGCGCATGTCGCTCTTCATCCGCCGCATGCACATGGAGCCCCACTACGCCCCGCGGCGTGACTGGCGGCGGAAGCGTGACTCCGGTGGCGACACCGCCCATGCCGTGCCGCCGACACCCGCAAAGGCGGGCAGGACGCTCCTGCGGCCCGTCTTCCCGGCTGCGGCGTCCTTCTCCTCCGCACGCCAGGTCGCCGCCGTCAGCGCCACCGTCCTCATTGTCCTCGTGGCCGTGTCCTGCGCCCCCATAGGCGACGGCCACGCCATGACCAAGGCCAACCGTGCCGAACGTGCCGATGCCATCATGACCGTCGACAAAATGCTTGGAAAGATATGAGACACCGCTGGATCATCACACTCCTTGTCTGTCTCTTCCTCCTGGGAGAGGGGGCTGTCGTCATCTTCCTGCCGCAGGTCGTCCACTACAACCGGAGCAGCGAGGTGTACAAGAAGTACTGCCAGACGGACGGTGTTGATGCCACGTTTATCAAGGACTACCAAGTCAACGACACCCTTACCCTCAGCGTCACCATCCTCAAAGCTAACGATTCTACGGGATGGGCGCTACTGAAAAATGACTTTTCCGTTGGTGAACTTACCCCTGAGGACAAGGAAGACGTTCAACGCGGAAAAAACGTGATTACATTCAAGATGATTCCACAGTGCGGTACATCAGCCGGCACCGCCGACGCCTATCCCGACAATGTACTCGTACTCACTCATCGCGACAAGACAATGACCGTGTTCCACATCAACAGCGATGCCGAACGGCATGCCGTCTTTCTTTATCGTATTGCCATTATTAAAAAAGAATAACTAAATATCATTTAACAACATGAAAAAACATTTTATTACCATCGCACTCTTCGCAGTGCTCAGCGCCCTGGCCGTCAGCTGCCAGAAAGAAAACATCATGAACGAAACCACCGTTGTGACGGAAAAAAGCGCCGTTTATTCCGTGACCTATTCTGTTGATGGTGTGACCCACCATCTTACGCTTGTCGGAGAAGATGCATGGCACAGTTTCCTGCACCACATGCTGGCATTGGCCAAAGAGGGCCATGAGGTCAGTTTCCGCAACGAGAATGCCTCATCGCGGGTCATTTCCCCAAAAGATGTAGTCACCTTCACAACTACCATAGAAACCGAGGCATCCGCTTGGGCTGAAGCCATGGCCGGACAAGGATACGAAGTCACCATCAAGTACGACAAGGACAGTGGTGTCTATACCTGCACCGCCATCAAATAGCTTAATCATGCAAAATAATGAACGTGGCAAATTATCAAAACAACATTAAACATACCAAAACCATGAAAAGAATAATATTTATTATCACCTTAGTGGTGATGTTCTCCGGCGGAGCATTCGCACAGTCTGAGGTAGTACGAACCTTGCCAAACTTACAGGGTAATAATTCTATTGCCAGATCGTGGAATACAAAACAACTACTCTACACAGAAGAAGCCAACCTTACCGAAGCGTTCCTCCTGCTGGACAACAATTCTCAAAACTACTCCGTACAAAAAGTGGCACTGAAGAAATGGTACAAGATAACCGATTATATTGTTCACGGAGATTCTGTGTTCTTTATCGGAGTCTACAGAAATTCAAGAGGATTCTGGGGATACTTCAATATCCCAAACGTTTTTTACAGCGGGGATACCATCACCTATTTTCTGACCAACTTTTTTTCAACAATCATTAGCGGCCCACTCAATGATGGTTGGGAATTATCCTTTGTTAATTTCGATGAGCTGCAACAGCTTCCCTGTAATGGACGCACAGAATTATTGATAACCGGGTTTCAGAAATATGAAAGCTACCAAGGAGGCATTATGATGCAATTATCGTACACTCCGTGTCTATTTCACGTTGCTCCACCATACACAAATTTTAATTACGCATACAACAATTCTGTGAGTGAAAAATTCGACGACATTGCCCTCATCGGTAACAATATCGTCGTGGTGGGTCGCCAAAACTACACGGCATCCGACAGCGCTAATATCCTGTTCCGGATATTCAATGCGGCCAATTTTTCTTTCACTTCGGGTAATGCAGTTAAACTTACTCAGCAGAACTTCTTCCCCAGCATGTCAAAAGTACTGATAGAACCGATCGGCAATACGTCAGGCAATGTCTTTGCCACCGTACACCACGGAAACTTTGCACCATATCAGGGACTCTTTGTCGAATACTACTCAATAGATCTGACTAATCCTTATAGTCTCATAAAACGCAATCATTATACATTTGCAGGACAAGGCAACACTCTGCTGTCGGGAACAACCCTTAAAAAAGCCACCTTCAACGCTTCTGCCGACAAGCTCTGCGTATTGCAGGATATGGAAATGCCCCTATCGTCCAACAGTATCAAAAGTACTATATGCAAATTCGACCTGTCTGGATTCCCGTTTGTTCCATGTTCCACCTCCTACCGTATAGACAATGGTATGAGCATCAGCTCCGTCGCCAACAACAATATTTCCTCTATATTATATAGCGGAAAAAGTACACCTTATGGAGCCATGCTGATGAAAGAAGATATTTCCTCACCAGGAACTTGTATGGAACATCCGGGACTTTCAACCACCACTGCCAATGTTCCTGTAGACCTCCCTTCAACAGAGACCTCCCTCTATGAATCTAGCGATAACGCAACACGCGTTCTTCACTATTCTGCGCCAGAGACAATTCCCTGTGATGTTATCTGTAGACAGTGAGCATTTGCAAAATCAATATCAATTAATCAGTAAAATATTGTAACCATGAAAACAAAAATATTTATGACACTCCTGCTGATAGCGGGACTCATGCCTGCCGTTGCCCAGAACTACTATCCCGACACCGTCGATGATTCATTTGAAAAATACTATCACTATTTTGACCGGGAACAATGGCTGGCCGGGGACACATTCGTAAGGTGCAATGCGTACATATTTGGCCCTGCTGTGTACGATTCGGTAAGAGACGCGTACATTCAGACCTACAAGTGGGACACCGTACTCTTTCACGTACACCATGAATTATGGGCGGGACTGCACTATGCGTTGTATCTTAATGGAGCCCAAGAACAGGTGTATTACAACTATACTCCGCGGCCCATCAAGGTGGTGGGCATCGCCGCCAACGGCAGAGTCTATGACCAAGATGGCCAACTTTCACCCAACTTTCCCGACAGTACCGAATACCTGCTTTTCTATGACGCTCGTCCCGACACATTCGTATGCCGCCAACGCACTGTATGGGATGCCAACGATTCCGTGCGTCTAATGCGACTCCACTGCCGCGACACCATGCGCTTATGTTGCAGGAACAGTACTGACTTCTATGCCACTGAACCATTCCACGAATCCTACTTCGACCATCCTATCTTGGTCAAAGACTCTTTTTATCTGGGAGCGACCGCATACAGTTATGATGGCTATCATGTAAAATATGCTGCTGCCTATGATCCCAACGCTACCGGAAATTTTCTGAAAATCCATTCTGACGGGGGAGGAAGGTCTTATGTCCATGACCCCAACAATCCCTTATCCTTGCCAGTTGACACCTGCCCAGAAGTCCGCTCAATGATAAAAACACGATTCCAACGGGAACTGCTTCCCTCTGAATATGAAGGAATGTTCACTCCTTACCAATGGGATTACCATTCGATAAATGTCACTCCCCAAATCTATCCCATCTTCGAAGAAATGTGCCCTGTCGTGAGTGGGCTGCATGTGGAAAACCGACAGGGTGACGAGGTCACCGTGACCTGGAACGCCCACGGAAGCCATACTGCATGGACGGTGACATACGGTCCTATGGGCATGCCGCGCGACAGCTTTGCCGTGGTGGCCTGTCTCCAGCCCTCGCTCACCATCACAGGACGCGACAGCACCAGGATATACGACATCAGCGTGCAGGCGCAGTGCGACTACCATGTGAGCGACCTCGAACCCTTCGATGCCGATGTGCTCAACAACCGCGACACCACATTTTTCAGCGAACAAGGGAAACACCTCTATCTGCG